>Ga0247818_10000360_pt1 | contig 27989 bp, 26 predicted proteins | sample 13C_Glucose_Day1_FD_192424 | JGI IMG/M metagenome (GOLD analysis project Ga0247818, IMG submission 192424) | Soil microbial communities from agricultural site in Penn Yan, New York, United States - 13C_Glucose_Day1 | ecosystem: Environmental > Terrestrial > Soil > Agricultural land | place... | reverse complement strand
ATGTGGATGGTGCCACCTGATGGCATGCGACGCTTGAAGGTCGCGGTGACCTGTTCGGTCAAGCGGGCAACGGTATCGTGGATTCGCGACGAAGCGGCAGCGGTGCCGCCCTCAACTGCGAGGAACGCTTTGGTGATGGCGACGGTAATCTTGTCATCGGTGTAAGGAACGACAGTGCCGTTACGCTTGATCACGCGCAGTTGACCCGGCGCGGTCGCGGACAGATCCGAAGTCGAATCAGCGGCCTGCGGCAAGGTACCCTGCGGGTTCTCGCGAGTTGTGTCGGTTTGCATGGGGGGTTGTCTCCACATTCTCTATGTTTGTTTGGGCACCATCACGGTGCCCACCGTTCCGTCCTGAAGCACTACAACCGGCCAGGAGCCGGGCATACCAACTTCGGGACAGATCAGGAAGGGGCTACAGGGCGCCGCTTCCATGCCGAAGTCTGTTGGTCCCAGGCCTTGAGCCTGGAACCGGGATCCTTTTGAGTGACAGTAACTGACTGCAACACCCGTACCGTTATCGCCGTTTTCGGCTCAAGAACAGTAGCCATCCGCATGCGCGGTTTGGTCTTTCGAAAATACGTTTGGTTCAACCGGACAGAGGCAATAAAAGCGCTTGAAATCGGTGTCTGGTTTGTGTTTGGTTTTTGATGCAAAACCCTACATGTAGGGTTTTTTTCGCGCCGGGGTACAAGATAATGCGTTTTAGGGGGGGTTGCAACGTACTACCTGTGGATAAACCTGTGCGTAAATTGTGTGTGAAAGTTGGAATGGGCGTGTAGGCCGCGACTCCACTGGAGCGGACCGTTTTTCACGGATTTTCAATGTTTGAAAACGGTCTGCCGGATTTTTAAGGGCGCGAACCCTACCACAAAAAACCGGCTTGGCCGAACGCATTTACCGGCTTGTGTTCTCGACGGGTGGCGTTTATACATTCGGCCACTGCAGACGCATTCTATCCCCCTGGTTCATTACAAAAAGACGGGCGGATCCTTCCTTATTTCGAGTTGTTGGCAAGCAGAGGTCACCCGTGGAGCAAGAAGCCTGGCAGGTATTGATTGTGGAAGACGACGAGCGTCTGGCCGAATTGACCCGCGAATACCTCGAGGCCAACGGTCTGCGTGTGTCGATCGAGGGCAATGGCGCCTTGGCCGCGGCCCGCATCATCAAAGAGCAGCCGGATCTGGTGATCCTCGACCTGATGTTGCCGGGCGAGGATGGCCTGAGCATCTGCCGCAAGGTCCGCGAGCGATTTGATGGCCCGATCCTGATGCTCACTGCCCGAAGCGACGACATCGATCAAATTCTGGGCCTGGACCTGGGGGCCGACGATTATGTCTGCAAACCGGTTCGCCCTCGTTTGCTGCTGGCGCGCATCCAGGCCTTGCTGCGGCGCAGTGAAGTGCCCGAAGCCACCCCGGAAAAGCTTCGGCGCCTGCAATTCGGCCCGCTGGTGGTGGACAACGCGTTGCGCGAAGCCTGGCTCAATGACAACGGCATCGAGCTGACCAGCGCCGAGTTCGACCTGCTCTGGCTGCTGGTGGCCAATGCCGGGCGCATTCTGTCCCGGGAAGAAATATTCACCGCGCTGCGTGGCATCGGTTATGACGGCCAGGATCGCTCCATCGACGTGCGCATCTCGCGTATTCGCCCCAAGATTGGCGATGACCCGGACCATCCGCGGCTGATCAAGACCATCCGCAGCAAAGGCTATTTGTTCGTTCCCGAGGCCTGCACGCTGTGAATTCGATCTTCCTGCGCATCTACGGTGGCATGTGCGCGGCGTTGATTCTGGTAGCGGTCCTTGGCGTACTGGCCTTGCACCTGCTCAACCAGGTGCGCGGCGAGCAATACCGTGAACGCCTGGCCCATGGCACGTTTGCGCTGATGGCCGACAATCTGCAACCGATGAAGTCGACAGAACGCCACCGAACGTTGTTGGTGTGGGAGCGACTACTCGGGATTCCCCTGGCATTGAAGACCTTCGACCAGACCGGCCTCGACCTCACGCAGCGCACCCGCGTGCTGCGTGGTCAGGCGCTGGTGGAGCAGACTGGCCCGCACGCGGCGAAGGTCTACCGCCTGGTCAGTGACAAGGAGCAGTTGGTACTGACGGGCGAGGTGCAGCAGATCAGCGAACAATTGGCGCGGGCGACTATCTACCTGCTGGCGGATGAGCTGGTGCGCGTCCCGGTGGCCGAGCAGCCCAGGCGCCTGGCGCAATTGAAGGAGGAGAAGGGCTTCGGCTTTGATTTGCAGCTGGTCACGGTCGACCAGGCCGACATGGACGAAGACCAGCGTCGCCGGGTGGCCGAAGGCGATACGGTGATGGCCCTGGGCAAGGGCGGCGATTCGATCCGGGTGTTTGCCGGCATGGTCGGCACGCCCTGGGTCCTGGAGATCGGGCCGCTGTACCAGATGAATCCTTACCCGCCGGAATGGCTGGTGCTGATCGCGGCGCTCGGCTTGAGCCTGATCGGCTTGATCGTCTATTTATTGGTGCGGCAGCTGGAGCGCCGCTTGCGTGGCCTGGAAGCCGCGGCGACACGCATTGCCAAGGGCAGCCTGGAAACCCGGGTGCCGGCGCGTGGTGCCGACTCGGTAGGGCGCCTGGCCTCGGCGTTCAACGGCATGGCCGAGCACTTGCAGCAACTGTTGGCGATTCAGCGGGAACTGGTGCGCGCCGTGTCCCATGAGTTACGCACACCGGTGGCGCGCCTGCGTTTTGGCCTGGAGATGATCGGCTCGGCCACTACCCCGCAAGCGTTGGAGAAGTACCGCGAAGGCATGGACCATGACATCGAGGACCTCGATCGACTGGTGGACGAGATGCTGACTTATGCGCGCCTGGAGCAGGGCTCGCCGGCGTTGAACTTCCAACGTATCGATCTGGATGCCTTGGTCAATCAAGTGATCGAGGAACTGGCACCGTTGCGGGCCGAAGTCACGGTGCGGCGGGGCCTGTGCCTGTCGGCCGCCGATTGCGACGACGCCTGGGTCGAGGCCGAGCCACGCTACCTGCACCGGGCCTTGCAGAACCTGGTGAGCAATGCCATGCGCCACGCTCAATCGCGGGTGACTGTCAGCTACCAGGTGGGTCAGCAGCGCTGTCGGGTGGATGTCGAGGATGACGGGCCGGGTGTGCCGGAAGCGTCGTGGGAGAAGATCTTCACCCCGTTCCTGCGCCTGGATGACAGCCGCACCCGTGCCTCGGGCGGGCATGGGCTGGGGTTGTCCATCGTGCGACGGATCATTCATTGGCATGGTGGGCGGGCGTTGATCAGCAAGAGCAAGAGTTTGGGCGGGGCGTGTTTCAGTTTGAGTTGGCCGAGGAATCAGGAAAAACGCTGAGATCGTAGTTGTCTGTCAGGGCCTCTTCGCGGGCAAGCCCGCTCCCACAGGGATCTCCGGCGCTGCATCGATCGTGTGGGAGCGGCGGTGCGGCGATCCGACTTGCCCGCGATGAGGCCCTCCCAAACACCAAAAACCTCAGGCCTTGATGCTGACCAGACTCAACACCTGCCCATCCATCACCGCAAACTGCGCATCCAGCTCGGTGCCGCTACGCCAGTCGCTGGACAGGTCGGTGAGCAACCGCAGCCGCACTTCACCCCCCTCGCTCCACTCCAGCACTTGCGCATGTTCAAAATAGAACCTCTGCCGAACGATCGGATACAGCGCCTTGAACAAACTTTCCTTCACCGAAAACGTCAGCGTCACCAGCAGCGCCAACTGATCCCGACGGCCTGCGCGCATGCGTTGTAACTCCGGCTTGGTCAGTATTTCCCCGGACAAGCGTTCGGCCCGGTCAGGGTCGAGCAGGTTTTCCAGGTCCATGCCCAACCCGCGCCAGTGGCTTTTCTTCGCGACGATCGCCGCCGCCCGGCCGGTACTGTGGGTGATCGAGCCGGTGATATGTGCCGGCCACACCGGTGCCCGGTCTTCACCGATTGCCGGGACACAGTTCAGTCCTTCCAGTGCTTGCAATGCCGCCCGGGCGCAGACGCGTCCGGCGAGAAACTCCGCCTGGCGCTTGGCGACCGAGCGCTGGATGCTGGCCGGCGGCTCGATGGCACTGCGTTGAAAATCATCGCTGGCCAATTGAGCGGTATCGAAGTGAGTGCCCAACAGGACGGTATCGGGCAGCGCAAAGGGTAGCGGCCAATCGGCATCGAGTGGGGTGCAGCAGACGGGTAGGGCGGGAACGGGATTCATGTCGGGCATTTTGCCGGGTTGCCCGGGTACTGGGTAGTCCTGTCGTAAAACCGCGGTGCCGCCATTGGAACGTCATCGAAACAGTTGGGTGGATCTGGTTCAGCTCAGGTTAAGCGCGTGTTCAGGGGGCGTTCAGGGCAGGGTCCGTAATCTTGCCCCGTAGCCAAACAACACCTCACTCACTAGGAGTTTCACCCATGACTGGATTCAAAAAACTGCTTCTGGCAATGACCGTAATGGGCGCGAGCACGGCAGCGTTCGCCTCCGATGACAATTTCGCCAGCCTTACTTTTGGACAGACCAGCGACAAGATCAAAAAGTCCCACGCCCTGAACGATAACCTCGATCGCCCGAACGCCGACGGCGTGATCGGCAAGGACAATACCTGGGGCGTGCGCCTCGGTCGGCAAAACAGCGATGGCCGCTACTACGCCACTTACGACAACGTGTCGGGCTCGCACAATGGCATTAAACTGCGTCATGAAAACCTGCTGGGCAGCTACGATCTGTTCTACCCGGGGGGTGGCAGCACCAAGCTGTTCGGCGGCCTCTCGGCCGGGTTGACCAAAATGACCCAGGAATCGTCAGGCTTCAGCCGCGACACCAACATGGGTTACGCCTTCGGCGGACAGGTGGGTGTTTTGCAACAGGTTTCGCGAAACACGTCGGTTGAACTGGGTTACCGTTACCTGCGCCACAATGCCAGCACCGAGGTGAGCGAGCGCGGCAGCGGCAAGCAGGGTTCGCTGGGCATGAACAGCAGCGCCCAGACGTACATTTCCGCTAATTACGCTTTCTAAAAAGCGTTCGGGACAGGCCGGTACCGGATCAGCCCTGGAGGCTGATCCGGCATCGCCCTGTCAGTCATCGAGGTGCGCCGTTCATGCCTCACGATGTTGATTGGCCCGGGAGGGCGATATGAAACTGCTGGTCGTCGAAGATGAAGCGCTGTTGCGCCATCACCTGCAAACCCGTTTGAGGGATAGCGGTCATGTGGTCGAGTCCGTGGCCAATGCCACCGAGGCGCTGTATCAGATCGAGCAATTCAACCATGACCTGGCGGTGATCGATCTCGGCTTGCCGGGCATGGGCGGGCTGGACCTGATCCGTCAACTGCGCTCGCAGGGCAAGACCTTTCCGATCCTGATCCTCACCGCACGCGGCAACTGGCAGGACAAGGTCGAGGGTCTGGCGGCCGGCGCCGACGATTATGTGGTCAAGCCGTTCCAGTTCGAAGAGCTGGAGGCTCGGCTGAATGCCTTGCTCCGTCGCTCCAGCGGGTTCACCCAGTCGACGATAGTTGCCGGGCCGCTGCTGCTGGACCTCAATCGCAAGCAGGCGACGCTCAATGAAAAGCCGCTGGCGCTGACTGCGTTCGAATACCGGATTCTCGAGTACTTGATGCTCCATCACCAACAGGCGGTGCCCAAGGACCGCTTGATGGAGCAGTTGTATCCGGACGACGACGAGCGCGATCCGAACGTGATCGAAGTGCTGGTGGGCCGTCTGCGCCGAAAGCTGGAGGGACAGTCCTGCTTCAAGCCGATCGATACCGTGCGTGGCCGTGGTTATCTGTTCAATGAGCGCTGCACTTGATCAGTTCTCTTCGAATTCGTCTGATGCTCGCCGCCACGGTCCTGGCGGTATTGTTCATGCTCGCGTTGCTGCCGGCAATGCAGGGCGCATTCAGCCTGGCATTGCAGGACGCCATCGAGCAGCGCCTGGCGTCGGACGTCACCACGTTGATCTCCGCCGCCCGGGTAGAGAACAACCGCTTGCAGATGCCGGCACAATTACCCGATGAGCGCTTCAACCTGGCCGACGGTCGTTTGCTCGGTTACATCTACAACCGTGAAGGTCGACTGGTCTGGCGCTCAAAGGACACCCTCGAAGAGAACATCAATTACACACCGCGTTACGACGGCCACGGCAACGAGTTCGCGAGGATTCGCGAAGCCAATGGCAAGGAATTCTTCGTCTACGACGTCGAGGTCAAACTGCTCGGCGGAAAAACTGCGGCGTTCAGCTTTGTCGCGCTGCAACCGCTGCGGGACTACGAAACCACCCTTGAAGGCCTGCGGGAAAACCTTTACCTGGGCTTCGGCGCGGCCTTGCTGGTGTTGCTGGCGTTGCTGTGGATCGGTCTGACCTGGGGCTTGCAGGCGTTGCGCCGGCTGAGTCAGGAACTGGACGAGATCGAAAGCGGCGCCCGCGACAGCCTCAGCGAACAACACCCTAGCGAATTGCTGCGCCTGACCGGTTCCCTGAACCGCTTGCTGCACGGCGAGCGTGAACAGCGCAGCCGCTATCGCGATTCCCTGGATGATCTGGCCCACAGCCTGAAAACGCCGCTGACAGTGTTGCAAGGCGTCAGCGAGGATATGGCTCTGCGGCCGGCGGATCGCGATCAGGCCTGGGTCCTGCAATCCCAGATCGAGCGCATGAGCCAGCAGATCGGTTACCAGCTTCAGCGCGCCAGCCTGCGCAAAAGCGGACTCGTGCGCCATCAGGTGCGCTTGCGTCCGGTGTTGCAAAGCCTTTGTGACACGTTGGACAAGGTCTATCGCGACAAGCAGGTACGGGTGAACCTCGATCTGCCGGAGCCGTGTTATGTGCCGATCGAGCAGGGCGCCCTGCTGGAGATGCTGGGCAATCTGCTGGAAAACGCCTATCGCCTGTGTCTCGGCGAAGTGCGGGTCAGCGTACGGCAGACTCTGGGCGGGATCGAGCTGTGCGTCGAGGATGACGGCCCCGGTGTGCCGCCGGATCAGCGCGCGCGTATTCTGCAGCGCGGCGAACGCCTGGACCGCCAGCATCCGGGGCAGGGCATTGGCCTGGCGGTAGTCAAGGACATCATTGAAAGCTACAACGCGAAGCTGACCCTGGATGATTCGCCTCTGGGTGGGGCGGCGTTTCGGATTCAGATTCCGGTGGTATGACCTGAGTTTGATGGTGTTCTTTCGGGCCTCTTCGCGGGCAAGCCCGCACAGGGTTCATTGTCGTTCACAAATAATGTGTCCACAGAGATTCCTGTGGGAGCGGGCTTGGTCCGGGCGGCGTTCCGACGATGGGGCCGGTAAATACACCGAAGAAACAGGCTTTGAAAATTCAGTTCTCCCGGGCGCGGTAGGCCCCCGGCGTCAATCCCGTCCACTTCTTGAACGCCCGATGAAACGCCGAAGGCTCGGAAAACCCCAACTGCTCGGCAATTTGCTGCAATGACAGATCCGCACGCCCCAGGTGATAAATCGCAATGTCCCGGCGCAACTGGTCTTTGAGCTCCTGAAAGCTCGAACCCTCTTCACGCAAGTGCCGACGCAGCGTCTGCGGGCTGACGTGCAGGTGCGCGGCCACCGATTCCAGGTCAGGCCAGCGTGAACGGTCGCGGCTGAGCAAACGCCGCAGCTGGCTACTCAGGCTGTCGCCGTCGTCGGGGCGTGACAACAGGTCGGCGGGAGACCGTTCGAGAAATCGCTTGAGGGTTCGCTCGTCCTGCAACAGCGGCATATTCAGGTAGCGGCTGTGAAACAGCAGGCTGCTCTGCGCCGCCTTGAACTGCAGCGGGCAGGAAAACAGCAAATCGTATTCCGCGCCGTGTTCGGGCCTTGGATAGCTGAAAGTTGCCTGCTCCAGACGGATGCGCTGGCCGATCATCCAGCTGCCCAGCCGATGCCAGATCAGCAGCAGGCTCTCGCTGAGGAAATGGTCCGGGTCCCACAGCTGTGCATCGTCGAGGCTCAAGCGCACCCATTCGTCTTCGCGGCTCAGGCTCAGGTGGGGAGCTCCGGGGAACAGGCCGTAAAACAACAAGCCGCGATTGAGCGCGCTTTCCAGGTTGCGGCAGTGGATCACCGCATGACACATCATCGCGAAACTGCCGGGTTTGCTCGGGGCCGATCCGAAACCCAGGTATTCGTCGTCCAGTGCCAACCACAATCCCTGGATCAACCGGGTGAACTGCTCGGGTGCGATGCGTGCACGCGGTTCGTCGAGCAGTTCGGCGCTGATCCCCAATCGCTGCAGCAGGTTCGAATAGTCGTACCCACGCTGGCGCGCCCCTCCCAGGGCAGCGCGGGCGAAATGACTGGCGATGGTGCGTTCGCGCATAAAGGCAGGTCCGTCCGGTGAGCAGCGGATGGTAGCGGGGCGCACGGGCTATCAACAAGGCGGATATCCGCCAAATTGCAGGACGCGACTTGGTCGATTGGCGGGATTCCGCCACGCTGCTGTGGCTGTTCAGAGTCCAGGAAAAACCTGTAACCCTTGATGTAATAAGGCTGTAGGACATTTCGCCGAAGGTGGCACGGGCCTTGCGATACAACCAGCAGATGCCTGCCGATGCGCAGCTCGACAAAACAAATCCCTCCAGTGCAGGAGGGTTCGCAAATGAGGTGTCGTCGACAACAGATGGAGGTTGTCGCGGGACGCTCTTGAGGAACTTTGCAATGACGACTCGTCAGCCACTGTATAAATCCCTGTATTTCCAGGTAATCGTTGCTATCGCCATCGGCATCCTGCTTGGTCACTTCTACCCGCAGACTGGTGTGGCCCTCAAGCCGCTGGGTGACGGGTTCATCAAACTGATCAAAATGATCATCGCGCCTATCATCTTCTGCACCGTTGTCAGCGGTATCGCCGGCATGCAGAACATGAAGTCGGTCGGCAAGACCGGCGGTTACGCGCTCTTGTACTTCGAAATCGTTTCGACCATCGCATTGCTGGTTGGTCTGGTGGTGGTCAATATCGTGCAGCCCGGTGCCGGCATGCACATCGACGTCACCACCCTGGATGCCTCCAAGGTCGCTCAGTATGTATCCGCCGGTGCCGATCAAAGCGTGGTTGGCTTCCTCCTGAATGTCATCCCGTCCACCATCGTCGGTGCGTTCGCCACGGGTGACATCCTGCAAGTGCTGATGTTCTCGGTGATCTTCGGTTTCGCCCTGCATCGCCTGGGTGCCTATGGCAAGCCGATCCTGGACTTCATCGATCGTTTCGCCCACGTGATGTTCAACATCATCAACATGATCATGAAGCTCGCGCCAATCGGTGCCTTCGGTGCCATGGCGTTCACCATCGGTGCCTACGGTGTCGGCTCGCTGGTGCAACTGGGCCAGTTGATGGCCTGCTTCTACATCACGTGCCTGCTGTTCGTCCTGGTGGTGTTGGGCGGTATCGCTCGCGCCCACGGTTTCAGCGTGCTGAAAGTGATCCGTTATATCCGTGAAGAGCTGCTGATCGTGCTGGGGACCTCCTCCTCGGAATCGGTGCTGCCACGCATGCTGATCAAGATGGAGCGTCTGGGCGCGCAGAAATCCGTTGTAGGCCTGGTGATCCCGACCGGTTACTCGTTCAACCTCGACGGCACTGCGATCTACCTGACCATGGCTGCGGTGTTTATTGCCCAGGCCACTGACACTCACATGGACCTCTCTCACCAGATCACGCTGCTGGTGGTGTTGCTGCTGTCCTCCAAAGGCGCTGCGGGCGTGACCGGTAGTGGCTTCATCGTACTGGCTGCGACCCTGTCTGCGGTCGGCCATCTGCCGGTTGCCGGCCTGGCGCTGATCCTGGGTATCGACCGTTTCATGTCCGAAGCCCGTGCCCTGACCAATCTGGTGGGCAACGCCGTGGCTACCCTGGTGGTGGCCAAGTGGGTCAAGGAGCTGGATGTCGATGTAATGCAAGCCGAGCTGGCTTCCGGTGGTCGTGGCATCGCCGATGAGCGTGAAGAAGACGATCTGGGCGTGGCCGAAGGCCCAACCCCGAACAGCGTCAAGTAACGCTCGCTTCACCGCTGCTCAGGCTGCAACGAAAAACCCGCTTCGGCGGGTTTTTTGTGGGCGGCGATATGAGCGTAACGGTCAGCGCAACTGACGTAAAAGGTGATTGCTGCAATGCCGATGGCTGCCTAGTCTGGGGGTATGGTTTACGGAGAAGCATCCCATGCTCGGTCCACTGGCATCACTCAAGGTTCTGGATTTCTCTACATTGTTGCCGGGGCCGTTTGCCTCGTTGTTGCTGGCGGACATGGGCGCGGAAGTGTTGCGTATCGAATCGCCGAACCGCATGGACCTGTTGCGGGTGCTGCCGCCCCATGACCAGGGTGTCTCGGCCAGCCACGCCTACCTCAATCGCAACAAGCGCAGTCTGGCACTGGACCTCAAGCAGCCTGAAGCGCTGGAGGTGATCAAGCAGTTGCTGCAGGACTACGACATCGTGCTGGAGCAGTTCCGCCCCGGCGTGATGGAGCGTCTGGGCCTGGGTTATGAAGCCTTGAAGGCGATCAATCCGAAACTGATCTATGTCTCGATCACCGGTTACGGCCAGACCGGTCCGTACAAGGACCGCGCCGGCCATGACATCAATTACCTGGCGCTGGCAGGGCTGGCCAGTTACACCGGTCGCGCCCACAGCGGCCCCTTGCCCTTGGGCATGCAGGTGGCGGATGTCGCCGGCGGCTCGTTGCACGGAGTGATTGGCCTGTTGGCAGCGGTGATCGCCCGTCAACAAAGCGGGTCAGGGCAACATCTGGATGTGAGCATGACCGATTGCGTGTTCAGTCTCAACGCCATGGCCGGCGCCGGGTACCTGGCCTGTGGCGCGGAGCCGCACTGTGAGGATCAGATGCTCAATGGCGGCAGCTTCTACGACTATTACCGCACGCGCGACGGCCGTTGGTTATCCGTGGGGAGCCTGGAGCCGGTGTTCATGAAACAAATGTGTACGGCACTGGGGCTGGAGGAGCTGGCGACCTTGGGCTTATCGCCTGAACCGGCGCTGCAAAAGAAACTCAAGGAAGCGCTGAGGACCGAATTCGAGAAGCACGACTTTGGTGAATTGTGCGCGCTGTTTGCCGAACTCGATGCCTGTGTCGAACCGGTTTTGAGTCTGGGCGAAGCGGTTCGGCATCCTCAGTTGCGATCGCGGCAACTGGTCACTGAAGTGCCGCGCAACGATGGTTCGACCCAGGCGCAGATGGCCTGTCCGTTGAAATTTTCGGACGGGTTACCCGAGCCGCGACATATCGGCGCGGTGCTGGGTGAGCATACCGATCAGGTGTTGGGGGAGTTGGGGTATGGCGTTGAGCGGATCGAAGCGTTGCGCCGTGCCGGGGTGATTATCTAGCGCCTGTACCGGCCTCTTCGCGGGCAAGCCCGCTCCCACAGGGATCAGCGTCGTTTGCAGATTTTGTGTACGACACAGATCCTGTGGGAGCGGGCTTGCCCGCGAAGAGGCCGGTATAGGCACCACAAATCTCACTATTCGACCCGCATCTCCCCACTGAACACCAACGTACTCCGACAGCGCCGGCACAAATACCGCCGCCCTTGCCGCACCAGCCCATGGCGTTGCGCCGAAAACGGGAAATCGCTGTCGGCGCAGGGGCATTTGTAGATGTAGCGGGTCACGCTGCGGCGTTTGACGTCATAGGTATGACAGCGATTGGGCGGCAGTTCGTACACGCCACGCATGATCAATTGCCACTCTTCGCCATGGGGCTGGATGCGGTCGCCAAACAACTGATGAGCGATCAGGTGGGCGACTTCGTGGGCCACGGTCTGTTTAAGAAAGTCTTCGGCGTTTTCGCGGTACAGCTGGGGATTGAAACGCAACATGTTCTCGTGCAAATGCGCGACACCGGCTTTTTGCCCGCGCAGCTTGAGACTCACCACGGGGCGTTTGAAAGGTCGTTTGAAAAAGGATTCAGCTTGTTGGAAACAGTCTTCGACGCGGGTTTTGAGGTGCTCGGGCATGCTTGATGGATCTCCAGAGACGTCGAGTATGCCGCAACCCTCGGGGCTTGCGAATCGTCCAGGCGCCGAATGGTCACCACCGCCCACTATTTTGCGCACGTTAAAAGGCCGCCTGGTGGCGGCCTGTGTTGGCAGATCTGGTTTTTAGGTAAACAGCCTTGTCAGTTGGTATAGACCGGCCCCACGCCGAGTCCCCAGACAATCACGGTGAACGCCATAATGGCTACCAGCACCACCAGGCCCACGGCGAGCACCGAACTCGAAAACAGGAACCCTTCGTCCGACGGAATGTTCATGAACGTCGGTAGCCCGACATAGAGCAGGTACACCGTGTAGCAAATGGCCGCGGTGCCGACGATCATCCCCAGCCACATGTGCGGGTACAGTGCCGCCAGACCGCCAATGAACAGCGGCGTCGCGGTGTAGGTCGCAAACGCGACGCAGCGGGCCAGGCTCGGGTTGGCATCATAGGTACGGGCCATCCAGTGAATGAATGCGCCCATCACCGCAACGCCACCGAGCATCGCCAGGTACGACATGATCGTCATCCATAGCGCACTCTCTGTCGTCAGCATCACCGGCGCTCGATTGCCGATGACCCAGCCGACCTGGGTGGTACCGATAAACGCCGACACCGCCGGGATTGCCGCCAGGATGAGCGTGTGGGTCAGGTACATGTGGCTGATGCTTTCCTCCTGGTCGCCACGAATTTCTTTCCATTCTTGGTCAGGGTGGGTGAATAGGCCCACTACGTGATGGATCATGCCAGTCACTCCTCTTGTTTTACCGTCGCCCCCCAGTGGAGCGCCTACAGGCCAAGGTGGCCGAGTAAGGAAAGGTCTGGATATGTGTGCGACCTTATGTCGCAGTATAGAAAGGTCTTATCCATGCAGGTACGGGGGGCTTAGAGCAAATTGCGCTGTAAATATCCTTGTTAATCGCCTCTGGGACTGTCACCAAACCCAGTGGGAGCGAGACCGGCTTGCCGGCGAATGCGGTGAATCAGTCGATACAACATTGCCTGCCATACCGCATTCGCCGGCAAGCCGGTCTCCCACAGGGGGATGGTGGGCACTTCGCCCCCGGCGGGTTTTTGCGTAAAATGCCGGGCTTTCGTCACACCTCACGGATTTCGCGTCATGGGCACTCTTACGGTCAACCAGAACAAACTGCAAAAGCGCCTTCGCCGCCAGGCCGGTGAGGCTGTCGCCGACTTCAATATGATCGAAGACGGCGACAAGGTCATGGTCTGCCTGTCCGGCGGCAAGGACAGCTACACCATGCTCGACGTGCTGATGCACTTGCAGAAGGTTGCACCTATCCGGTTCGAGATCGTAGCCGTGAACATGGACCAGAAGCAGCCGGGCTTCCCGGAACATGTATTGCCGGCTTACCTCAAGACGCTGGGTATCGAGTACCACATCGTCGAGAAAGACACCTACTCGGTGGTCAAGGAGCTGATCCCGGAAGGCAAGACTACCTGTTCGCTGTGCTCACGCCTGCGTCGTGGAACGCTCTACACGTTTGCCGACGAAATCGGCGCGACCAAAATGGCGCTCGGTCATCACCGCGACGACATCGTCGAGACCTTCTTTCTCAACATGTTCTTCAATGGATCGCTCAAGGCCATGCCGCCGAAGCTGCGGGCCGACGACGGTCGCAACGTGGTCATCCGCCCGCTGGCCTACTGCAACGAAAAAGACATCCAGGCCTATTCCGACTTCAAGCAATTCCCGATCATTCCGTGCAACCTCTGTGGTTCCCAGGAAAACCTGCAGCGTCAGGTGGTCAAGGACATGCTCCAGGAGTGGGAGCGCAGGACACCGGGCCGCACTGAAAGCATTTTCCGCAGCCTGCAGAACGTGATCCCGTCGCAATTGGCGGACCGCAACCTGTTCGACTTCACCAGCCTCAAGATTGACGAATCCGCCGCTTCGCGGTTCGTCAACGTGGTTAACCTCTGACACAAGTTGGGTGGGAGCAAGCTCGCTCCCACAGTTTTTGTGTTTCCAGTGGTCGGCTTCATTTCAATCCTCAGGAGAGGGCATGCGCGATTACAAGTGGCTGCACGAATACTGTCTGAACCGCTTCGGTTCAGCGGCTGAACTGGAAGCCCATCTGCCCGTTCCCAAGACTGCGGCGCAATTGCGCAAGATCAGTGATGACCGTTACCTGTCGACCATGGCGCTGCGCGTGTTCCGTGCCGGGCTCAAGCACAGCCTTGTGGACGCCAAATGGCCGTCGTTCGAAGAGGTGTTCTTCAGGTTCGACCCGGAAAAAGTCGTGCTGATGAGTGCCGAACACCTGGAGCGGTTGATGCAGGATGCGCGGATTATCCGGCACCTGGGCAAGCTCAAGAGCGTGCCGCGCAATGCGCAGTTCATCCTTGATGTGGCGCATGAGAAGGGCAGCTTCGGCGCCCTGATCGCCGAGTGGCCGGTGACCGATATCGTCGGCCTGTGGACTTACCTGAAAAAGCACGGGCATCAGTTGGGCGGGTTGTCGGCGCCGCGGTTCTTGCGCATGGTCGGCAAGGATACTTTTGTGCCGAGCTATGACGTGGTGGCGGCGTTGAATGCGCAGCAGATCGTCGACAAGGTGCCGACCAGTCTGCGGGACCTGGCGTTGGTGCAGGATGTGTTCAATCAGTGGCATGAACAGAGTGGCGGGCGGGCGATGAGCCAGATTTCGATGATGCTGGCTTATACCGTGAATCATTGACACCGAGTCGATCCCATCGCGGGCAAGCCCGCTCCCACAGTGACCGATGTTGTTCACAAATCTTGTGTTCAAAACCAATACTTGTGGGAGCCGGCTTGCCGGCGATGGCGTCAGATCAGGCGACCGAGATCTCGCCTTCCCCCGCCAACCGGCGATTCAACTGAAACCGCCACCGCACATACAACAGCGCCGAACAGAACACCGCCAGGCTCGCCCCCATCTCCAGCAAACCGAACAACTGCCGGTTCGGGTCGAATGCGGCCAATGCGCCCTTGATGAAATACAGGTTCACCACAAAGCACATCCACGAATGCCCGCGCGGGCTACCGATGATCATGCCCGGCGCCAGCAACAGCAGCGGCACCAGTTCGATCAGCAGAATGACCCAGGGCCGTGCGCCGTGCAGGTCGGCGACGACCAGGTAGTAGGCGCACAGCAGCCCCAGCAGGCTGAAAAAACACAGCAGGCTGATGACTCGCATCGCTCGAACGCGAGGTTCCAGCCATTGGATGGAGGGCAGTATCTTCGGCTTCCTGGCCACCTCAGCTCTCCAGTTTCTGTGCAGTGCGGGCCAGGCGCAGCCCCAGGGCCCGGCACAGCGCCACTTCATGTTCATTCAAGCCGCTTTTGCCATCGGCCCCGGCGTGGTGACTCGCGCCATAAGGTGTGCCGCCGCCGCGGGTTTCCAGTAAGGCCGATTCGCTGTAAGGCAGGCCGGTGATCAGCATGCCGTGGTGCAGCAGTGGCAACATCATCGACAGCAGCGTGGTTTCCTGGCCACCGTGCAGGCTCGCGGTGGAGGTGAACACCCCGGCCGGCTTGCCCACCAGTGCGCCGGTCAGCCACAGGTTGCTGGTGCCGTCGAGGAAGTATTTGAGCGGCGCCGCCATGTTGCCGAACCGGGTCGGACTGCCCATGGCCAGGCCCGCGCAGTTTTTCAGGTCGTCGAGGCTGGCGTACAGCGCGCCTTCGTCAGGGATGTCCGGCGACACGGCTTCGCATTCGGTAGAAATCGCCGGCACCGTGCGCAACCGGGCTTCAAGCCCGGCCTGCTCGACGCCCCGGGCAATCTGCCGGGCCATTTCATTGGTCGATCCGCTGCGGCTGTAGTACAGGACGAGGATATAGGGTGCGCTCACGGCAGCAGCTCCAGCACATTCTCCGGCGGACGGCCGATGATGGCTTTGTCGCCGACTTCGAGAATCGGGCGCTCCATGAGTTTGGGGTGCGCGGCGATGGCGGCGATCAATTGCGCCTCGCTGAGTTGGCTGTCGGCCAGGTTGAGAGTTTTGTACTCGTCCTCGCCGGTGCGCAGCAGTTGCCGGGCGCTGATACCGAGCTTGGTCAGCAGGCGCTGGATTTGTACGGCGTCCAGCGGAGTTTCCAGGTAGCGGACCACGGTAGGCGCCAGGCCACGGGCTTCGAGCAATTCGAGCGCACCGCGGGATTTCGAGCAGCGCGGGTTGTGATAAAGCGTCAGATCGGTCATGTGCGGGTCGCATCTTGCGTAAGGTGGCGGCTATTCTAACTGGGCAGCGCGTAATCCAGAACCTTGGGAGGCAATGGGTCGCGGCAGTATTCTTTTTTTGACAAGGATCACGACATGACAAGACGACTGGCGGCGGCGTTGGCGATCATCGGGGCGTTAGTGCTGGGGGGCTGTGGCAGCGACTATGGCATCGACCAGAACGGTCAGAAGATCGCTGCCGAGCGTCTGGACAAGCAATGGCTGGTGCTCAACTACTGGGCCGAATGGTGCGGGCCGTGCCGTACTGAAATCCCGGAGTTGAACGCGCTGGCCGAGCAGCTCCAGGACAAGCAGATCGGTGTGTTCGGGGTCAACTTCGACAATGTGCAGGGTGAAGAGCTCAGGAGCGCCAGCGAGAAACTGGGGATCAGGTTCACGGTGCTGGCTCAAGACCCGGCCGACCTGTTCGAACTGCCGCGCAGTGAGGCGTTGCCGGTGACCTACATCATCGATGACAAGGGCAAGGTGCGGGAGCAGTTGATGGGTGAGCAGACGGCGGCGGGGGTGATGGCGAAGCTGGAGGCGTTGCAGGCGACTAACTGATCGTCGGTGCGTAGCTGCAATCCCCTGTAGGAGCGAGCTTGCTCGCGATGGGTTCAAGGACTCCGCGTTTATCCAGAAAAAACGCATTATCGTTAACGACCATCGCGAGCAAGCTCGCTCCTACAGGGGGGTGCGTCGGATCAACCCTCTTCCAGCCACCAGCGCAACGGCTTGCCTTGGGCCGGCCAGAAACGCATCTGGTCGATCGGCGAAACATCCCAGCGCTGCACACTTTCCAGCGCCTGGAGAAAACGCTTCTCTTGCTCCATCAACGCCGGCGCACACATTTTGCGGGTGCTGCCGACTTTGCCGAAGCTCAGCTTGTCGCCGTCCAGGGTATAGGGCGCGAACCAATGGTTGCAGCCGCCGTTGCCGTAAGCCCGACCGTCTTCACCGAGGGTGATGGTCAGGTGGCTGTAATCCATCAACGGACGTTCGCCGATCCATTCCAGTATGTAGCTGCGGTTCTGTTGCAACTTCACCGGTTCGGCGGCGCAGCCCAACAGGCTGGCGCCAACCATGGCGCTCAGAACAAGGCGTTTCATCACGCAGGCTCCTGGCAGGTCGGGCACAGGTGCTTCTCGCCAACAGTGGTCCAGCCCAACTCGGCAATCCGCGCAGTGGCGGCTGGCTTTTCGGCCTTGTTACCCAGCTTGGCGTCGACCGCGAATTCGAAACTCAGCGCTTTGGCGCAGCTGTCGCAGTTGACGTTCCAGGTGTGGATCGCCAGTTCGCCGAACACCGGACCACTGGCCACCGCGACCCATTGGCCCGGCGGGTTGATCAGGTGGCGAACCGTTTCGACGGTCAGGCGCATGGACAAGTCCTTGCTGCCTTTGAGGGTCACGACCAACACGTCGTTATTGCGAATCGAGCCGCCGTTGCCGGTGACTTGATAACGCCCCGGGACCAGGGCGCGGCATTCGGTGAGGGTGTGTTGCGGGTTCATCAGGCTATAGCGGAAATCGTGTTCGACCATGGGTCCTCCAAATATGCGCGGCATGCTAGCACGGACATCAACGCAGCACTGCGCGGGCGAATGACCTTCGATCTGGTTCAGCCGGCATCAACTTGATTCCGAGTATTTCCACCGGCCCAGTCCGCGATGTTCTGCAGGGTGGTCGCGGCGATCGCGCCCAGGGCTTCGCGGGTCAGGAAGGCCTGGTGTGCGGTAATGATCACGTTGGGAAACGTCAGCAGGCGCGCCAGCACATCGTCCTGCAGCGGCAGATCGGAGCGGTCCTCGAAGAACAGCTGCGCCTCCTCTTCATAGACGTCCAGCCCCAGGTAACCCAATTGGCCGTCTTTCAACGCATCGATCAGCGCGGGGGTATCCACAAGGCCGCCGCGACCGGTATTGATCAGCATCGCGCCGGCTTGCATGTGTGCCAGCGACTCGCGGTTGATCAAGTGTTTGCTCTGTTCGTTGAGCGGGCAATGCAGGCTGATGATCTGCGATTCGGCCAGTAACTGCGGCAAGCTCAAATAGCGGGCGCCGAGGGCCTCGACCTGAGGGTTTGGGACGGGGTCGTACGCCAGCAACCGGCAGCCGAAGCCGTGCATGATTCTGGCGAAGGTCGCGCCGATCTGCCCGGTGCCGACCACGCCGACGGTCTTGCCGACCAGGTCGAAGCCGGTCAGGCCATGCAGGGTGAAATCGCCTTCACGGGTACGGTTGTAGGCGCGGTGGAGGCGGCGGTTGAGCGCCAGGATCAGCGCCACCGCGTGTTCGGCCACCGCATGGGGCGAGTAGGCCGGGACCCGTACGATCGTCAGTCCCAGCCGCTTGGCCTCGGCCAGGTCGACATGGTTGTAGCCAGCCGAACGCAGCGCGATCAGACGGGTGCCGCCGGCGGCCAGGCGTTCGAGCACCGGGGCGCTGAGGTCGTCATTGATGAACGCGCAGACGACCTCGTGATGCTCCGCCAGCGCCGCCGTATCGAGGCTCAATCGCGCCGATTGAAAGTGCAGCTCGATGCCGGAGGGCAGGGCTGCGGCCAGAAAGCTGTCGCGGTCATAGGCCTGGCTGCTGAAAAGAATGGTGCGCATGATTTCCTCCTTGTCCCCCGCTCCCCTGTAGGAGCGAGCTTGCTCGCGAAAAACCAGAGAACGCCGCAGGGTGTCAGGTTCCAAGCGTTATCGTTAACGACCATCGCGAGCAAGCTCGCTCCTACAGTGGTGCGGTGAGCTTGGCGCTGAAGGTGATCAACGCCATTGTGCTGTATCAAGCATTTATACGCGCATGGGCAGCCAGGCGGTTGATTGCCCGGTCGAGCTCTTCCAGCGCGCCGGGGGCTTTCGGGTCCTGTTGCTTGAGCAGGGTTTCGCTGCGCTGGCAGGCGGCGCGCAGTTGCGGCACGCCGCAATAGCGGGTCGCGCCGTGCAGACGGTGAACGCGCTCGATCAGGGCGTTCTGGTCGTTGGTTTCCCGGGCGCAGCGGATGGCTTCGCGGTCGGCTTCCAATGACGCCAGCAGCATCGCCAGCATGTCCGCCGCCAGATCAGCCTTGCCGGCGGCCAGGCGTAAGCCTTCTTCGTGATCGAGCACCTGCAACTCATGGTCGCCGCCATGGCGGTCGCTGGAACGCTCCGGCCCATGATTGCGCAATGCCAGGCCGGTCCACTTCAACACCACTTGCGCCAGTTGCCGTTCGCTGATCGGTTTGGTCAGGTAATCGTCCATGCCGCTTTGCAGCAGCGCGCGTTTTTCGTTGGCCATGGCGTGGGCGGTGAGGGCCACGATCGGCAGCGGCGTGCAATGCCGTTCGCTTTCCCACTGGCGAATCGCTTCGGTGCTCTGGCGCCCGTCCATGCCGGGCATTTGCACGTCCATCAGCACCAGGTCGAAGGTCTCGTTCTGCACCGCCTTGACCGCGGCGTAACCGCTTTCCACCGCGAGTACCTTGGCGCCCATGTCTTCGAGCAGCGTCTGCACCAGCAGCAGGTTGGCCGGGTTGTCGTCGACACACAGCACCTTCGGCGCCCGGCTGGACACCGGTTCGCCCGGCTCGCTACGCAACTGGCGCGGGTTGACCAGGTCGGACAGGGCCCGTCGCAGCTTGCGGGTGCAGGCCGGCTTGGCCTGGAGCTGGCTGTGGGGATTGGGAACCGAGAGGTGGAACAGCGTCTGTTCGGTGGTCGGACACAGCACCAGCACTTTGCAGCCCAGGTGTTCGAGGTCCCAGATATGCTGGTTGAGGCGTTCCGGTGGCATGTCGTTGCTGGTGATGCCCAGCACCGCCAGGTCAATCGCCTGATCGGTCTGATGCGCGCCGGTCACGCCATTGGTCAGGCTTTCCAGGGTATTGAACGGGGTGACGTCGAGGCCGCAGTCCTCCAGTTGATGCTGCAGCGCCTGACGGGCCAGCTCGTGGTTTTCCAGCACCGCCACCCGGCGCCCGAGCAGCGGCGGGCCCGGCAGGTCTTCGGCGTCGTCGCGGGTCTTGGGCAGGCTCAGGCTGATCCAGAACTCCGAACCTTCGCCCGGGGTGCTGTCGACCCCGATCTCGCCGCCCATCTGTTCGATCAAGCGTTTGGAGATCACCAGTCCAAGACCGGTACCGCCAGGCTGTCGGGACAGCGAGTTGTCGGCCTGGCTGAAGGCCTGGAACAGCGCGCGAACGTCCTGGTTCGACAGGCCGATGCCAGTGTCCTGGATGCTGATGCGCAACTGCACGCTGTCCTCATGCTCTTCTTCGAGCATGGCCCGGGCGACAATGGTGCCTTCGCGGGTGAATTTGATCGCGTTGCTGACCAGGTTGGTGAGGATCTGCTTGAGGCGCAGCGGATCACCCACCAGTGACAGTGGCGTGTCGCGATACACCAGGCTCACCAGCTCCAGCTGTTTGGCATGGGCGGCCGGGGCGAGGATGGTCAGGGTGTCCTGCAACAGGTCGCGCAGATTGAACGGAATATGGTCGAGTACCAGTTTGCCGGCCTCGATCTTGGAAAAGTCGAGGATCTCATTGATGATCCCCAGCAGGCTGTCGGCGGACTTTTCGATGGTACCCAGGTAGTCGAGCTGGCGCGGGGTCAGCTCGCTTTTTTGCAGCAGGTGGGTGAAGCCGAGTATGCCGTTGAGCGGCGTGCGGATTTCATGGCTCATGTTGGCCAGGAATTCGGATTTGATCCGACTGGCTTCCAGGGCTTCCTTGCGCGCCAGGTCGAGTTCGATGTTCTGGATTTCGATGGTTTCCAGGTTCTGGCGCACGTCTTCGGTGGCCTGGTCGATGCTGTGCTGCAATTCTTCCTGGGCATTTTGCAGGGTGCCGGCCATGCGGTTGATGCCGGACGCCAGTTCGTCCAGCTCGTGACTGCCGAGGGGCGGCAGGCGGGTTTCCAGATGCCCGTCCTTGAGTTGCGTCACGGCTTGCTTGATCTGGCTCAGCGGCCGGTTGATGGTGCGGCCCATGCGCAACGCCAGCAGCGCCGCACCGCCCAGGCCCGCGGCGATCAGCAACAAGCTGGCGAACAGGCTGCGGTAGCCACGCAGCAGCATGCCGTTGTGGGACAGTTCGAGTTCCACCCAGCCGAGCAGGCGATTGGCTTCATCGGGGATCAAGTCACCGGCCAGGTTGCGGTGCTTGCCAAATACCGGCAGTAGATAGCGAGTCGCATCGTTGCCGCTGCGACGCAGCAGCTGCGAGCCGTCGCCCAGGGGGGCAGGGTTGAGCATGATCGGGCCGGCATGGGCCAGCAGCGTGCGATCGGGCGCGAGGAAGGTCACTGCGCGAACGTCCGGCTGCTCCAGTGACTGGGTGGCGATGCGCTCCAGCAGCTCGTTGTTCTGGTGACCCATGGCCGGCGCCACCAGGGGCGCCAGTTGTTCGGCGATCATTTCGCCACGCTGCATGAGTTGGGCTTGCAGGTCGGACTGCTGCATCCAGGTAAAGTAGCCACCCAGTACCAGCGCCATCAGGCTGGTCGGTAACAGGGTCAGCAACAGCACGCGGCCTTTAATTCCCAGTTTCTTGAGCACGCCTCTCTCCTGCATCCCGCTATTCAAATGACCTGCACGTACATCCGGCACGCACCACCTGCGCAGTGTAGCGATTTGATCGCAGGCCATCCCGGTAAAATTTGAAGCAGTCATTCGTCGGCTGCCCCCCTGCTTTTGCGTCGCGGGCAAACCTTGGGTTGCCCCTGGCGAGGCAATCTTGAATAATTGCCAACTGAGAATTATTTGCAGATACTCATGAATCCCATCTCTGTTGGCCATCCGCGCATCCTTTCCATCGAAGACGACCTCGTGCTCGGTGCCTATGTCCATGAGCATCTGGGACGTTGCGGGTTTCAGGTGACCTGGTGCCAGAACGGCCAGGAAGGCCTGACCATCGCCCGCCAGCAAGCTTTCGATGTGGTACTGATGGACATTCTGTTGCCGGGCATGGACGGGCTGAACGTGCTGACGCAGTTGCGCCAGAGCCATTCGACCCCGGTGGTGCTGATGTCCGCGCTCGGGGCCGAGGCGGATCGCATCAGCGGCTTTCGCCTGGGCGCCGATGACTATTTGCCCAAACCCTTCAGCATGGCGGAGTTGCGGGTGCGCATCGAAGCGATCCTGCGGAGGGTGGCGCTCGACCGGCGGCCAGCGCCTGCATCGGTCGCCCCCTCGGCGGACAGCCTGCGGTTCGATGATGAGCTGTTTGAGGTCTATTGCGGCGCCCAGGCTGCCGGCCTGACCCGCAGCGAGTATCGGCTGCTGGAAACGCTGAACCGCCATGGCGATGAGGTGCTGAGCAAGGCGTTCCTTTATCAGCATGTGCTGCAACGCGGTTATGCGGCCCATGACCGCAGCCTCGACATGCACATCAGCCAGATCCGCCGCAAGCTCAAGGTCATCGGCTATACCGAGCGGGAAGTGCGCACGGTCTGGGGCAAGGGTTATGTACTGAGTGCCGTCGATGAAATGGTCTGATCTGCCGGGCCGGCATTCGCTGTTCTGGAAGCTGGCGTGTCTGTTGGTGGCCTTCTGTCTGTTGATGATCTGGTTGAGTTGGTCCTGGGGCCGCTACATGGAGCAGCGCAACCAGTTCCTGTCGGATGACGCCCGGGCCACCCTGACGCGCTATGCCAGCGAGGCCGAGCAGGCCTGGCTCGAGCGCCAGCACGAGGGTGTCGATGCCTGGTTGCAGGGCATGCAACAGCGAGAAACGGGCTGGGTGGGCGTCATCGGCGGTGATCTGCAGTCGTTGAGCAGCCTGCCGCTATCGGACAAGGACATCCTGCGCCTGACCTTTCTGCGCGGCCTGGACTGGCCCATCCATAAAAAAGGCCGGCCGTGGCTGCGGGTGCCGTTTCCCGGCGACTCGTCCGCCGGCAGCCTGGTGATCGAGCTGCCCCAGCGTTTCGTGCCCGGGCGTTATCGGGTGTTCTGGCGAGTGATCACCAACGGCGTCATCCCCGGCCTGTTTACCTTGCTGTTGTGCGTCGGGCTGTATCGGCTGCTGGTCGTGCCGCTGAACAATCTGCGTGAGCAAGCCAATGCCTGGCGGGCCGACCAATTGGGCGTGCGCCTGTCGCGCCATACCACCAACCGTTCCGATGAATTGGGAGAGCTCGGCCGAGCCTTCGATCACATGTCCGAACGCCTGCAAAGCACCGTGGCCCTGCAACAACAATTGCTGCGCGACCTGTCCCACGAACTGCGCACCCCGCTAAGCCGCCTGCGGGTGGCCAGTGAGAGCGAGCAGGGGCTTGAGCAATTGCGCGAGCGCATCAACCGGGAAGTCGATGGCATGCAGCGCCTGGTCGAAGACACCCTGCAACTGGCCTGGCTCGACACCGAGCGTTCACCGCTACCCGACGAAGCGATCCAGATCCAGGCGCTGTGGGAAATGCTCACGGAAAACGCCTGCTATGAAAGTGGCTGGCCTGCAAGCCAGTTGCAGTGCGCGGTGGATTCATCCTGTTGGGTGCGCGGCAATCTCAATACCCTGGCTCAGGCGCTGGAAAATATTCTGCGCAATGCCATTCGTCATTCACCCAAAGGCGGCGTCGTGCGTCTGGACGGACGGCGTGATGGCGACTTCTGGCATTTGTGGCTGGAGGATCAGGGCGGTGGGGTGGCCGAGGCGGATCTGGAACGGATCTTCTCGCCGTTCATTCGACTCGATGGTTCGCGGCCGGGGAACGGTGGATTCGGCTTGGGGTTGAGCATTGCGAGGAATGCGGTGCAGCGCCAGGGTGGGAGGCTTTGGGCTGAAAACACGACGGTGGGGTTGCGGTTGAATATGCAGTTGTTGGCTGATGTCGATGGTGTCAGTGATGACGCCTTCGCGGCGGTGCGGCGATCCGACAAGCCCGCTCCCACAGGGGATATGGGTAGGCCACAAATTGTGTGAGCGACGCTGGTACCTGTAGGAGCTGGCTCGCCAGCGAAAGCGGTCTGGTATCCGGCATCAATGTCGACCGACCCACCGCCATCGCCGGCAAGCCGGCTCCTACAGGATCGGGTCGTGCCCAGATCCCGTGACCCGCAATGATCCCATGTAGGGCTGGTCTGGGCGGCATTCCGACGAACTGCCAACCGTCACCTTGCTGATTTTGCCGGAACGTTCGCGAATTTTTGTACGACATTTCCCAAAGGGTTTTGCCGGCGCCTTGAAGCTTTCTTGACGGGTTAAGCTCCTGCTTTTACTCATCATCAAGGATTGGGCATGAATTCGACCGATGTTCCCTCCGGCACAGTCGACGACCGCTTCAGTGAAGTGCTTGCGCTGATTCACAGTGCCAGACAGCAAGCGATTCAGGCGGTCAACACCAGGTTGATCGAACTGTACTGGCAGGTCGGTGCTTACATCAGTCGCAAGCTGGAACGGGCTGAGTGGGGTGATGCGGTGGTCAGCCAGTTGGCTGAGCATCTGGCTCTGACGCAACCAGGGTTGCGTGGTTTTACCCGGCGCAATCTGTTCCGTATGCGCCAATTTTACGAGGCTTATCGGGGCGATGAAAAAGTGTCAGCGCTGCTGACACAATTACCCTGGACCCACAACCTGCTCATTTTGACCCAGAGCAAACATCCACAAGAACGTGAGTTTTATCTGCGCCTGGCTGTCCAGGAAAAGTGGTCGACGCGCGAATTGGAGCGTCAGCTCAAAGCCGCTCTGTTCGAGCGCAGCATTACCCAACCGGCAAAAGCCTCTGCAGTGCTGAGACAAACTCATCCTGAGGCGCTGGAAGTATTCCGCGATGCCTACATGATCGAGTTTCTCGGTCTGCCCGGCGGCCACGCTGAAACTGATCTTCATCTGGGATTGCTGGCGCGCCTCCAAGAGTTCCTTGTCGAACTGGGCCGAGACTTCTGCTTTGTCGGCTCCCAATACCCGCTTCAAGTCGGTGGGCGTGATTTCGCCCTCGATCTTTTGTTCTTCCACCGTGGGCTCAATTGTCTGGTGGCGATTGAACTGAAGGTCGGTCGTTTTGAGCCGGAGTATTTTGGCAAGATGAACTTCTATCTGGAGGCGCTGGATCAACATGCGCGCAAACCTCACGAAAACCCTGCGATCGGTGTGTTGCTCTGTGCCAGCAAGGATGACGAGGTGGTCGAGTACGCCCTTAATCGCAGCCTGTCGCCGGCACTGATCGCTGAATACCAGGTCCAGCTACCGGACAAACAGTTGTTGCAGGCCAAGTTGCATGAGTTTTATGCCCTGAATATTGCACAGGGGGAGGGGACTGAATAATCCGCTTATTCCCATAAGCCATAAGCACCGTACTTTGCGTGATATGGCCTGCGAACGTTTGCCGGTATGATAGGCGCCCCCGCAGTCTGGATTGCGAATACGCCATGACCTTGCAGTACCCAACCATCGCCGATTGCGTCGGCAACACTCCGCTGGTCCGTTTGCAGCGCCTGCCCGGCGCCACCAGCAACACCCTTTTGCTCAAGCTCGAAGGGAATAACCCCGCGGGTTCGGTCAAGGACCGTCCGGCGCTGTCGATGATCACCCGCGCCGAGTTGCGCGGGCAGATCCACGTCGGCGACACGCTGATCGAGGCGACCTCGGGCAACACCGGGATCGCCCTGGCGATGGCCGCCGCGATCAAGGGTTACAAGATGATCCTGATCATGCCGGACAACTCCAGCGCCGAGCGCAAGGCGGCCATGACCGCCTATGGTGCCGAGCTGATCCTGGTCACCCAGGAAGAAGGCATGGAAGGCGCGCGCGACCTCGCCCAGCGCATGGAGGCCGAAGGCTGCGGCAAGGTGCTGGATCAGTTCGCCAACGGCGATAACCCCGAGGCGCACTACACCACCACCGGCCCGGAAATCTGGCGTCAGACCGAAGGCACCATCACCCATTTCGTCAGTTCGATGGGCACCACCGGTACCATCATGGGCGTTTCGCGCTACTTGAAAGAGCAGAACGACAACGTGCAGATCATCGGTTTGCAACCGATGGAAGGTTCAGCGATTCCGGGTATCCGTCGCTGGCCGCAGGAATACCTGCCGAAGATTTACCAGGCCGATCGCGTGGACCGGATCGTCGACATGGCGCAAAGCGAAGCCGAAGACGTGACCCGTCGTCTGGCCCGCGAAGAAGGCATCTTCTGTGGCGTGTCCTCGGGCGGTGCGGTGGCGGCGATGCTGCGCCTGTCCAAAGAGGTTGAAAACGCGGTGATCGTCGCGATCATCTGCGACCGTGGCGACCGATACCTGTCGACCGGCATTTTCGACGCGCCCAACTGATGGCCAAGCATGAGAGAGGCCTGCGCTTCCAGCCCACCGGCGGCAGCAAGGCCCCGCAAATCCCGACCGGCAAAAAGCAGCGCCTGAGTATCGAGCGCCTGGCCAACGACGGTCGCGGCATCGCGTTTTTCGAAGGTCGCACCTGGTTCGTCCTCGGTGCATTGGCCGGTGAGGAGGTCGAAGCGCGGGTTCTGGGCGCCCACGGTAAAGTGGTCGAAGCGCGTACCGAACGCGTGTTCCAGGCCAGCGAACTGCGTCGTCCGGCTCCGTGCCCCCATGCCGGTCGCTGCGGCGGTTGCAGCGTGCAACATCTGCCGCACGACGAACAACTCGCCCTGAAACAACGCATGCTCGCCGAGCAATTATCGAAGGTCGCCGGTGTCGAGCCCGAGGAGTGGGCAGCGCCGTTGAGCGGTCCGGAATTCGGTTACCGCCGTCGCGCCCGGGTGGCGGTGCGCTGGGACATGAAGGCGAAAAAACTCGAGGTCGGTTTTCGCGCGGCGGGCAGCCAGGACATCGTTGCAATCAACGAATGCCCGGTGCTGGTGCAGCCGTTGCAGCCGATCATGACCCGCTTGCCGGAGATGCTCCGGCGCTTGAGCAAACCTCAGGCGTTGGGGCATGTGGAACTGTTCAGCGGCTCGTCCCTGGCCGTCTTGTTGCGGCACATGGCGCCGCTGTCCGACGCGGACCTGACGATCCTCAAGGATTTCTGCGCCTTCCATGAAGCGCAATTGTGGCTGCATGGCGAGGGCGAGCCGCAACCGGTCGATGCAGGCCTGTCCCTGGGGTATCGCCTGGAACAATGGGATTTGAATCTGGCGTATCGGCCGGGAGATTTCATTCAGGTCAACGCCGGGGTCAACGAAGCGATGGTCGCTCAGGCGCTGGATTGGTTGAAACCAGCCTCCGATGAGCGAGTGCTCGATCTATTCTGTGGTTTGGGTAACTTCGCGTTGCCGCTGGCCAAGGCCGTTCGCGAAGTGGTGGCGGTGGAGGGTGTGCAAGCGATGGTCGAGCGGGCAGCCGCCAACGCCGCTAGCAACAATCTGCATAACGCGAAATTTTTTCAGGCCGATTTATCCCAGCCTTTGACCGATGCCGAATGGGCGCGCGAAGGCTTTTGTGCGGTACTCTTGGACCCACCCCGTGACGGTGCTTTCGAGGTCGTGCGCAAGCTCAAGTCGTTGGGCGCCGAACGGTTGGTGTATGTGTCATGCAACCCTGCGACTCTGGCGCGTGACACGGTCGAATTGATCAAACAGGGCTACCGGTTAAAACGTGCCGGGATTCTCGATATGTTTCCTCAAACGGCACATGTCGAGGCCATGGCGTTATTTGAAGCGAGCTAGGAAGGCTCGTCTGGTCCGACTGGCCCGCCCGTGCAGCCGCGCACCAGCCCGACGTGGGCTCATGGGCAGCGAAGGTCAGCGATTTTTGACGCATTGAATCTGCGTCGTAGGGAAGGTAAGCAAGATGGTACAGGTGAGAGCACACCAGCCGATCAACACCGACGGCAGTATCAATCTCGAGGC
>Ga0247818_10000359_pt1 | contig 28015 bp, 25 predicted proteins | sample 13C_Glucose_Day1_FD_192424 | JGI IMG/M metagenome (GOLD analysis project Ga0247818, IMG submission 192424) | Soil microbial communities from agricultural site in Penn Yan, New York, United States - 13C_Glucose_Day1 | ecosystem: Environmental > Terrestrial > Soil > Agricultural land | place... | reverse complement strand
ATCCCGGGGTCGTTGGTGAGCACCCGCGCCAGCTTCTCCGCGGCCAGGTCGGTGCCGTCTGCCAGGGACACCTGCCCGGCGTGGATGGACCGGCCGATGCCCACACCGCCGCCGTGGTGGATCGAGACCCACGAGGCCCCCGAGGACGTGTTGACGAGCGCGTTGAGCAGAGGCCAGTCGGCGATGGCGTCCGAACCGTCGAGCATCGACTCGGTCTCGCGGTACGGGCTGGCGACGGACCCTGCGTCGAGGTGGTCGCGGCCGATGACGATCGGGGCGCTGACCTCGCCGGAGCGGACCAGCTCGTTGAACGCCAGACCGGCCTTGTCGCGCTCGCCGTAGCCGAGCCAGCAGATGCGGGCAGGCAGGCCCTGGAAGGCGATGCGCTCCTGGGCACCGCGGATCCACTTGTGCAGCCGGTCGTTGTCCGGGAACAGGTCGAGCACGGCCCGGTCCGTCGCCGCGATGTCCTTCGGGTCGCCCGACAGCGCCGCCCAGCGGAACGGGCCCTTGCCCTCGCAGAACAGCGGCCGGATGTAGGCGGGCACGAAGCCGGGGAACTCGAACGCGCGGTCGTAGCCGCCAAGTCGGGCCTCGTCGCGGATCGAGTTGCCGTAGTCGAAGACCTCGGCGCCGCCGTCCTGGAACTCGACCATCGCCTGGACGTGCTTGGCCATCGATGCCCGCGCCCGGTCGGTGAACTCCTCGGGCTTCTTCTCGGCGTAGTCGTGCCAGTCCTCCAGCGAGACGCCCTCGGGCAGGTAGCTCAGCGGGTCGTGGGCGGAGGTCTGGTCCGTGACGATGTCGATCGGCACGCCGCGGCGCAGCAGCTCCGGGAAGACCGTGGCGGCGTTGCCGGCGACTCCGACCGACCAGGCCCGGCGCTCCTCCTTGGCTCGCAGCGCCTTCTCGACCGCGTCGTCGAGGCTGTCTGCGACCTCGTCGAGGTAGCGGTGCTCGACCCGCCGGTGCAGACGGGCCGGGTCGACGTCGACGATGAGGCAGACGCCCTCGTTGAGGGTGACGGCGAGCGGCTGGGCGCCGCCCATGCCGCCGCAGCCCCCCGTGAGGGTGAGGGTGCCGGCGAGGGTGCCACCGAACCGCTTCTCCGCCACCGCGGCGAAGGTCTCGTAGGTTCCCTGGACGATGCCCTGGGTGCCGATGTAGATCCAGGACCCGGCGGTCATCTGGCCGTACATCGTGAGGCCGAGGTGCTCGAGCCGGCGGAACTCGGGCCACGTGGCCCAGTCGCCGACGAGGTTGGAGTTCGCGATGAGCACCCGCGGCGCCCACTCGTGGGTCTGCATCACGCCGACCGGCCGCCCGGACTGCACGAGCATCGTCTCGTCCGGCTTGAGGGTGGTGAGCGTGCGGACCATCGCGTCGAAGGACTTCCAGTCCCGGGCCGCGCGGCCGGTGCCGCCGTAGACGACGAGGTCGTCCGGACGCTCCGCGACCTCGGGGTCGAGGTTGTTCATGAGCATCCGCAGCGGGGCCTCGGCACCCCAGTGCGAGGCGGTGAGCTTGGTGCCGCGTGGTGCGCGGACGGGACGGGCGCCTTCCATGTGGGGGATTCCTTTCTCGAGCCGAGAGGGACGGTGTTCGGGCGAAACGCGGGTTCCGGGCTGAACAGGGTCCCTTTGGCGGGGTGGGGTCGGTCAGAGGTATGCCGGGTGGCTCAGTTGAGGGGGCCGGTGACGGACTCGGCGGCGGTGACGGCTGCGCCGCTGGCGACGAACTGGAGCGCGGTCTCGATCTCGGGGGCGAGGAACCGGTCCGGCCCCGGCGACGGCGCCCCGGCCTCCCGGAGCGCCTGCAGCACCGCACCGGTCGCAGGCGCGGGGCGCAGCGGGGCCCGCAGCTCGATCGCCCGGGCCGCAGTGAGGAGCTCGATCGCCAGGACGCGGGTGAGCCCGTCCACGGACCGTCGCAGCTTGCGGGCGGCCGACCAGCCCATCGAGACGTGGTCCTCCTGCATCGCCGAGCTGGGGATCGAGTCGACGGACGCCGGGGCAGCCAGCCGCTTCATCTCCGAGACGATCGCGGCCTGGGTGTACTGCGCGATCATGTGCCCGGAGTCGACTCCCGGGTCGTCCGCGAGGAAGGCGTTGAGCCCGTGGCTGCGGGCGGCGTCGAGGAAGCGGTCGGTGCGGCGCTCGGAGATCGACGCGAGGTCGGCGGCGACGATTGCGAGGAAGTCGAGCACGTAGGCAACCGGCGCCCCGTGGAAGTTGCCGTTGGACTCCACCCGGCCGTCCTTGGTGACGACCGGGTTGTCGACCGCGGAGGCGAGCTCGAAGCCCGCGACCTGTGCGGCATACGACACGGTGTCGCGGACCGCCCCGGCGACCTGGGGTGAGCAGCGCAGGGAGTAGGCGTCCTGGACGCGCGTGCAGGCCTCCGTGCGATGGCTCTCGCGAATCTCGCTGTCCTGCAGCAGTTTCCGAAGGTTCTCCGCGGAGCGCGCCTGACCGGGCTGAGGCCTCAGCTCCTGGAGGTCTGCAGCGAAGACGTCGTCGGTGCCGAGCTGGCCCTCGACGCTCATCGCCGCCGTGATGTCGGCGACCGCGAGCAGTCGGCGCAGGTCGGTGATGGCGAGCACGAGCTGCCCGAGCATTCCGTCCGTGCCGTTGATGAGGGCGAGTCCCTCCTTCTCCCGCAGCTCGATCGGCTTGATGCCGGCTGCCGCCAAGGCCTGTGCGGTGGGCATCCGCTCGCCGCGGACGTCGCGCACGACACCCTCCCCCATGAGGGCGAGCGCGCAGTGCGACAGCGGGGCGAGGTCACCGGAGCACCCGAGCGAGCCGTACTCGTGGACCACCGGGGTGATGCCGGCGTTGAGCATCGCGACATAGGTCAGCAGGGTCTCCTCCCGGATCCCGGTGCGACCCGTCGCGAGGGTCGAGATGCGCAGGAGCATGAGAGCCCGGATGACCTCGCGCTCCACCTCTGGACCCGAGCCGGCGGCGTGCGAGCGCACCAGTGAGCGCTGGAGCTGCGCCCGCAGCTCGACCGGGATGTGGCGGGTCGCCAGGGCCCCGAAACCGGTGGAGACCCCGTAGTGCGGCTCCGCGTCGTCGGCGAGGGCCTCGATGACCGCACGGCTGCGGCGCACCTCCGCGAGGGAGGGCTCCGACAGGACGACCTGCGCGTCGTGGCGGGCCACCGCGACCACGTCGTCGAAGGAGACGGGTCCGGTGCCGACGGTGACCTGGCTGGTGGCGGTGCTCGTGCTCATAGCCACCATTGCAGCGCCGTCGGGCCTTCCTCAGCAGTGGTGAGGGAGGGAATGTGTCTCAGATGGGAGACAGGCGCCCTCAGACAGGGCGCGAGGGCGCCAGCGCTGCAGAGTCCTGCGCGCCGTGGATCGAGCGTCTCCCCGCGCGGACCAGCTCCAGGCCGACCAGCAGCCCGAGCCGGTTGAGGGCGCGCGCCACCCTGCCACCACGGCGACCCCACGTCACCGGCTCGACGAGGACTCCCGCAATGACGCCGCAGCCGATCGCCACGCAGGTGCGGCCCGGCCACACCACGTCGGGCCGCTGGTGCTCCCGGACCGCCGCGGCGAGGGTGGCGGCCACCATGGGCCACGGAGGCGACGTCCCGCTGCCCATGCCAAGGGCGAGGTTGCGGCAGACAGGGCCAGGCAGCTGCCAGCCCAGCACCTCGCCCCGCAGGTCCTCGCGCGCAGAGAGCAGGGCACCAGCGGCGCTCGCGACGACGAAGGCGCTGACCGCGGTCTGCAGGGACATCTCAGTCATGACCATTCACGACGTGTTCTGGATCCACCCCTCACCGGCATCACCACGGTAGCGCTGCCGTGGGCTTGGTCGCCTGCGGCTGGGCGGCGGCCCACGCCCTCACCGGCATCACCCGGTAGCGCTGACGTGGGATCGGTCGCCTGGGGCTGGGCGGCGGCCCACGCCCCTCACCGGCATCGCCCCAAGACCGCTGCCGTGGGCGCGGTCGCCTGGGGCTGGGCGGCGCGAGGTCAGGAGGCCTTGACCGCCAGAACCGGGCACGGCGCGTCGAGCAGGATCCGCTGGGCCACCGACCCGAGCAGCAGCTTGCCCACCGGCGAGCGGTGGCGCAGGCCGATGACGACGACTGATGCCGTCTCCTCGGAGGCCAGCAACAGGATTGCCTCGGCCGGGTCGTTGCCCTCCTCGATCTGGCGCACCTCGAAGGACGCTCCGAGCTCGGCCAGGTCGCGGCCCACCCTGTCGAGCTCGTCCTGGCCGGCGCGACGGGCATCGACCAGCACGTCGTCTCGCGACATGTTCACGACCAGCAGCCGCTCGCCGCGGCGTCTGGCCTCCTCGACGCCGGCTGTCAGCGCGGCCTCACCGAACGCGTTGGGCACGTACCCCACCAGGACCGTCATGCCACCACTTCCCTGTCACGGTTCTTGTCACTGTCACGGATCTTGCGGACGACCCGGGCGATCAGCGGCCACAGCAGCACGACCGCGATGATCGCGTAGCAGACCCACGCCACCGGGCCGCCGATCAGCCCCGACGGGTCGCCGCCCGAGAGCTGCAGCGAACGCCGGGCCTGCTTCTCGGCGAGCGGTCCGAGGATCACTCCGACGATGAGCGGCAGCACGGGGAGCCCGAAGCGCCGCATGCCGAAGCCGAGCAGGCCGAGCACCAGCAGGAGGAACAGGTCGAACGGTTGCGCGTTGACCGCGTAGGCGCCCATCGACGCGAAGAAGAGGATCCCCGCATACAGGTAGGGCCGCGGGATCTGGAGCAGCTTGGCCCAGGCCGGCGCCAGCGGAAGGTTGAGCACCAGCAGCATGGCGTTGCCGATGAAGAGGCTGGCGATCAGCGCCCACACCAGGTCTGGCTGCTTCTCGAGCAGCAGGGGTCCGGGCTCCAGGCCGTAGCCCTCCAGCGCGCCGATCATGATGGCGGCGGTCGCGTTGGTGGGGAGACCCAGCGCGAGCAGGGGCACGAGCGTGCCGGCGGCGGAGGCGTTGTTGGCCGCCTCCGGCCCGGCGACGCCCTCGATGGCGCCATTGCCGAACTGCTCCGGGTGGCGGGAGAGCTTCTTCTCGGTCATGTACGAGAGGAACGTGGGCATCTCGGCGCCACCGGCGGGAATGGCCCCGAAAGGGAAGCCGTATGCCGTGCCGCGCAGCCACGGCTTCCAGGACCGCTTCCAGTCCTCACGGCCCATCCAGGGCCTGCCGACCGGGATGACCTCTGCGGCCTTGCGGCGCAGGTGTGCCGCCACCCAGAGTGCCTCACCGACCGCGAAGATGCCGACCGCGACGACAACCACGTCGATGCCGTCCGCGAGCTGGGGGATGCCCATCGTGAGGCGCTGCTGTCCGGTGACGAAGTCGATGCCGACCAGGCCGATGGTCAGGCCCACGAGCAGCGAGGCGAGTCCTCGGACCCGTGAGGACCCCAGCACCGCGCTGACACCCACGAAGGCCACGAGGATGATGGCGAGGTACTCGGGGGCGCCGAGGCTGATCGCGAAGTCCACGACCTGGGGCATGACGAACACCAGCAGCAGGGTGGCGATGCTGCCCGCGACGAAGGAGCCGATGGCCGCCGTCGCGAGCGCCTGCGCCGCCCGGCCGGCCTTGGCCATCTTGTTGCCCTCGATCGCCGTCACGACCGAGGCGGACTCCCCCGGGGTGTTGAGCAGGATGGACGTCGTCGACCCGCCGTACATGCCACCGTAGAAGATCGCCGCGAACAGGATCAGCGCCTGCGTCGGCTCCATGCCGTAGGTGATCGGCAGCAGCAGGGCGACCGTCATGGCCGGGCCGATGCCTGGCAGGACGCCGACCGCGGTGCCGACGGTGACGCCGAGCAGGGCGATCATGAGGTTGAGCGGTGTCAGGACCTCGCCGAAGCCGGCGATGAGCGCAGTGAGGTTGTCCATCACAGAATTCCCTGGAGGATGCCGGCCGGGAGGTTGACGCCGAGTCCGATGGCGAACGCGTAGAACGTGATCAGGGCGAGGGCCACGCCGAGGACCAGCCCACGGATGTGGTGGCGGTTGCCGAGTGCGAACGCCGCTCCCCAGAACAGCAGCGACCCGCTGATGACCCACCCGAGCGGCTCGATGAGCAGCGCATTGACGGCAAAGACGCCGATGAGCATCGTCACCGTCCTGACGTCGATGCGGGTGGAGAGGTCGATGTCCTCGCCGGCCTCGGCCTCACCGACGCCGCCGCGCGCGACATCCACGGCGTAGAAGATGGAGACCACGACAAGCAGGAGACCGAGGATGATCGGAACCGGCCTCGGTCCGATGGGGTCGTTGCTGCTCGTGGCGGCGCCGATGCGGCTGGCGTCGACGAGCACCAGGACGCCGAGCAGGGCGAGGCCCGCGCACACTCCGTACTGTGCGCGGTCCCCGCCCCGACCCGCGAGGGTCTTCTCGCTCATGCCAGGCCCAGCTGCTGGAGGATCGCTGCGACCTCGGTGTCCTGCTCCTTGAGGAAGGTGCCGAACTCGTCACCCGTGGCGAAGGCGTCGGTCCAGCCGCGCTTGGCCATCTCGTCCTTCCAGCCCTTGGACTCGTGCATCGCGGTCAGCGCCGCGATCCAGGTCTGCTTGTCCTCCTCGGAGATGCCGGGAGGGGCCACGATGCCGCGCCAGTTGGTGAAGACGAGGTCGATACCGCTGCTCTTCAGCGTCGGCACGTCCTTGAGGGTGTCGACGGGCTCCTCGCTGGTGACGGCAAGGACGCGCACGTCGCCGGCCTCGACCTGGTCGAGGAACTCGCCGAAACCGCTGGCGCCGAAGGCGATCTTGTTGCCGAGCAGGGCCGGCAGCAGCTCGCCGCCACCGTCGTAGGACACGTAGGAGACCTGCTTGGGGTCGATGCCGACCGCCTTGGCCAGCCGCATGGGCAGGAGGTGGTCGGGGCCGCCCGGCGAGGACCCACCGCCGACCGCGAGCTTCTTCGGGTCCTTCTTCCACGCCTCGACGAGCTGGTTGATGTCCTTGTAGGGCGAGTCCTTGGGCACGACGATCGCGCCTGCCTCCTCGATGAGCTTCGCGACCGGCGTGGTGTCGTTGAGGCTGGCCTTGGACTTCTGGGTGTACGCCGCGCCGACGACTCCCAGGCCCATCTGCATGGCCAGCTTGCCGTTGCCCTTCTCGTTGACAGTCCGCTGCAGACCCACGGTGCCGCCGGCGCCGGGGAGGTTGAAGACCTGCACCGTGTTGGTGATCTTCTCGGTCTCGAGGACCTTGGCTGCCACGCGCGCCGTCGTGTCGTAGCCGCCGCCCGGTGCGTTGGGCACCATCAGCTGGAGACCACTGGCGGGCTTGGCGTCGCCGGCGCCGGTGGAGCCGGAGGCGCTCTTCTCGGCCGTGGCGCCGCAGGCGCTCAGGGCCAGCGCGGCCGTGACGGCCATGGCGCCGACGAGGGCGGTGGGGCGAGCTCGCATCGTGGGGACCTCTTTCGTTTCTCAGAAGGGGAGCGGGATGATCGTGCTGCCCGGGAGGGACATTCGTCTCCCTTGTGTCACCAGAGAAGGTTGAGTTCATAGTGGTCATGCGTGTGCTGCGGCGGTCGACCCTCGCGGGCCAGCTGCTGGTGTTCCAGCTCGCGCTCGTGATGGTGGTCCTGGTCGCGGTGGGCGCACTCTCCCTGGCGCAGTCCGAGGCCACCTTCAACCGGGTCGAGGGCCGGCGGGTTTCCGCCCTGGCCGAGCAGCTGGCCGCGAACCCCCTGGTGCGCGACAACCTCGCCCTGCCGGAACAGCGCACCGGCCTGGCCACGCTTTCCCAGCAGGTCGTCGTGCAGTCAGGGGTGACGACGGTGACCATCGCCGACGCGGACGAGCGGGTGCGTGTCTCCACCGATCCTTCCCTGGAGGAGGGGCGGATGCCGCTGGGCCACACCGCTGTCGGCGGGGGCGCCAGCTGGTCGGGGACCATGGAGGCGGGCGGCGACCGGCAGCTCGTGGCACAGGTGCCCGTGCTGAGCGTCGAGAAGGGCCGCGTCGGTGACCACCTCGGCACGGTCATGATCGCGGTGGACTTCCCCTCCGTGTGGGAGCGCCTCCGCGGCGCCTCCTCCTACCTCCTGACCTACCTCGGTATCGCCCTGGCCCTGGGCATCCTCGGCTCCTGGCTGCTCGCCCGGCGCATCAAGCGCCAGACCCTGGGACTCGAGCCCCGAGAGATCGCCGGACTGGCCGAGCACCGAGAGGCCATGCTCTACGGCATCGCCGAGGGCGTCATCGCCCTCGACCCCCAGCACCGCATCACGTTGGTGAACGACGTCGCCCGGCGCCTGCTCGACCTTCCCGAGCACTCGGTCGGGATGAGCCTGTCGGACCTGCGCGTCGAGGGCCGTCTGTCGGACCTGCGCGTCGAGGGCCGTCTCTATGACGTTCTGGCGGGCGGCGACAGCAGCACCGGCGGAGCCGGCAGCGACGGCAGCAGCACCGGCGGAGCCGGCAGCGACGGCAACGGCGTTGGCAACGACAGCAGCGGCGGCAACCCAGCCGGCGAGCAGAACAACCGCCCCGGGCACGACGAGACTCGTCGCCGAGCCGCACGACGCGACGAGGTCGTCATCCGACGGGGGCGGGTCCTCGTGATGAACCGCATGTCCGTGGTCAAGGACGGCCGCCTTCTCGGCACCGTCACCACGCTGCGCGACCGGACGGAGCTGGCGAATCTCGAGCGCGAGCTCGGCTCGTTCCGCAGCTCCACCCAGCTCCTGCGCGCGCAGGCGCACGAGTTCGCCAACCAGCTCCACACGATCTCCGGCCTCATCCAGATCGGCGAGTTCGACGAAGTGGTGCGCTACGTCGACGCGGTCAGCCGCCACCGCGCGTCACTGGACCTCAGCGTCAACCGGCGGGTGCGCGACAGTGCCGTCGCCGCCCTGCTCATGGCCAAGGCGTCCCTGGCGGCAGAGCGCCGCGTCGAGCTGCGGATCTCGCAGGACACGTCGCTGGAGCACCTCGAGGCAACCGACTCTGCCGACGTGGCCACCGTGGTCGGCAACCTCGTCGACAACGCCCTCGACGCGGCCGCCGGCTCTCCCGACGCCTGGGTCGAGGTGGCGCTCCACCAGGACGCGGCCACCGTCGAGGTGGTCGTCCGGGACTCCGGGCCGGGAGTCGCCCCGGAGGTCGCCCACGAGGTCTTCACCCATGGCTTCACCACCAAGGCCGCCCAGTCAGGCGAGCGCGGCATCGGCCTGGCCCTGACCCGCCTGGTCTGCCAGAGGCGCGGTGGCGAGGTCACCGTGGAGAACACCGAGGACGGGGCGATGTTCACCGCCCACCTGACCGTCGCCCCCGTTGCGGAGTCGGTGTCGTGATCCGGGTCCTCGTCGTGGACGACGACTTCATGGTGGCGAGGATCCACAGCGGGTTCGTCGAGCGCACCGAGGGCTTCACCGTCGTCGGCTCCCGTCACACCGGTCGCGACGCGCTGGCGGCGGCGGCCGAGCTGGAACCCGACCTCGTCCTGCTCGACCTCTACCTGCCCGACGTCTTCGGGCTCGACGTGCTGGCCCAGCTCCGCAGCTCCGGCCACGACTGCGACGTCATGGTCATCAGCGCCGCCAAGGAGCTCGACGCTGTGCGTGCCGCCGCCCGGCAGGGCGTGGTCGACTACCTGCTCAAACCCTTCGGACAGGACGAGCTCCGCGAGCGCCTCGAGCGGTATGCCGCGCAGCGCCACCTGCTGCGCGAGGGCGAGGTCCACGACCAGGACGACATCGACCGCGTCCTCTCCCGACGCGGCGCCACCCAGGTGCCCGGCCAGCTGCCCAAGGGGATGAGCGTCGAGACCGCGGCGCTGGTCGAGAAGGTGCTCCGGGACAGCGAGGGGACCCTGTCGGCGAGCGAGTGCGCCGAAGAGGTCGGTCTCTCGCGCGTGAGCGCACGACGCTACCTCGAGCACTTCTGCAGCACCGGACAGGCGGAGGTGCGCCTGCGCTACGGTGCCACCGGCCGTCCCGAGCGCCGGTACCGCTGGGCCTGATCCCTGTCCGGAGTTTCCCCGCCGTCCGTGAGGTCTCACACCTGAGACACTCCCTCTGTGGCGAACGCACCGGCCGCGGCCCAGGCGCTGGAGGTCCTCACGCTGCTCGCGCGGCACACCGAGCCCCTGCCGGCCGGGTCGATCAGCCGTGCGCTGGGGCTCCCGCGCTCCACGACCTACCACCTGCTGGCCGTGCTCCGCGAGCAGGGCTTCGTCACCCACCTCCCCGAGGAGCGGCGCTACGGCCTCGGCGTCGCGGCCTACGAGCTCGGCTCCGCCTACCAGCGGCAGGCGCCCCTCCAGCGGATCGCCCGGCCCCTGCTGCAGAGGCTCGTCGACGAGACCACCCACAACGCGCACCTCGCCGTGCTGCACGGCCGGGACGTGCTCTACGTCATCGAGGAGCGCGCTCCCGGCCGCCCCCTGCTGGTCACCGATGTGGGGGTGCGCCTCCCGGCAACCCTGACGGCCAGCGGGCTGGCCATGCTCGCGGCCCTGCCGCCGGCACAGGTGCGGGCGCTGTTCCCGCACAAGGACTTCCTCGTGCAGCGCGGGGGGCAGGGGGCGACCTCCGTCAGCCAGCTTCGGCGCGAGCTCAGTGCGGTGCGGCAGCGCGGGTATGCCGCGGAAGAGGGCTCCGTGAGCGAGGGCCTGTCCTCGGTCGCCCAGGCCGTCGTCGACCACACAGGCCATCCCGTGGCCGGAGTGGCCGTCACCTACCGCACGGAGGAGGTCAGCGACGACGAGCGTGCGCGCATCGTCGCGGCGGTGACCAGGGTGGCGGGCACCCTGTCGAGACGACTGGGCGCCCGCCACTGAGGAACGGAAGCTGGTGGTCAGACGCCGATCGTGTGCCACGGCCCCCAGATGGCGAAGGTCATGCCGCGCGAGGCCTGGATGTTGACGAAGAGGGTGTGGCCGTCACGGCTGAACGTCGACCCGGCGAACTCGTCCCCGGAACGATCAGCGCCGCTGCTCGACCGGAGCCGGTTGAGCGCAATGTCCCACAGCTGGCCCCCGCGGTTGAGGCCGCGCAGGTAGTTGTCACCTGAGCTGTCCTCGCAGACCACCAGGCTGCCGCGGCGGCTCACCGTGATGTTGTCGGGGAAGTCGAACGTCTCCTTGCCAGGCGACTGGTAGACCAGCCGCAGCTTCTCGGCACGGGTGTCGTAGGCCCACACCTGGCCGAAGCCGTTGCCATAGCCCGTCACGATGTTCGGGCCGGTCTCGGCGTCGCCGCCCCCCTGGGTCGAGGTGAAGTAGACGACGCCGTTGTCGTACACCTGGCCCTCGAGCCTCGAGAAGTGCGCCGCGCCCTGGTCCCGCCCCTGGTTGCCGACGTACTGCAGCGCCTCGTCGTTGCTGGTCGGGGCGGTCTGACCGGGGGTGTAGGGGAACTCCGGGTCCGGGTCGTCGATGTCGACCCACACCACGTCGTAGATGGCGCCCTTCTCCTGGTGCGCCTCGAGATGGGCATTGGGCTGGTCCTTCACCGCGAGCATCTGGAGCGTGCCCTCGTTGTCGAGGTGGCCGACCTCCATCGGGTGGCTCCCCGGCTTGTACCGGTAGAACCCCGAGGGGAAGGCGAAGTTGTCCTCGGTCAGGTAGAGGTGGCCGTCGACCGGGTCGAAGGAGACGGCCTCGTGCGGGAAGCGGCCGGCCTTGGTGATCGGCCTGCCGCTCGCGAGACCGCTGGTGGGGACCTCGAAGATGAAGCCGTGCGGCTTGGTCAGGGTGGTGTTCGGCGCCCCGGTGAAGTCGGGGCCCACGTCGGGCCCGTTCACCGTCTCCTCGCAGGTGATCCAGGCACCCCACGGCATCTGGCCCCCGGAGCAGTTCATCATCGTGCCGTTGAGCGCCGTGTAGGACTCGACGACCTCGCCCTCACGGGTCACCTCGATGACCGTGCAGCCGCCTCCGGCCACCGGGTCGTAGGTGTGGTCGCCCCGGGGGCCGAAAGCGCCCACGGGGTTGTTGACCTCATGGTTGCGCACCAGCAGCACGTTGCCACTCTCGGCGTCGAAGGCACCCATGCCGTCGTGCCGTCCCGGCAGGGCCGTGCCGTCATCGAGGGTGACTGTCTGCTCGGTGTCGTGGAACGAGCGGTAGGAGAAGCCTTCCGGCAGGTGGAGGCGCACCGCGCCGTCGCGCTCGTCCGGGATCGGGCGCAGGGTCCGGAAGGGCGCTCCACCGAGCCCTGCCGCCGGTCCGGCGACGAGTCCTTGGAACGGGCCGGCGAGCAGCGCTCCGCCGGTGACGGCGGCACTGCCCTTGAGGAAGGTACGTCGCTCGACTGCCATGCATCTCTCCCTTGAGACGACTCCAGAATGTACGGTTTCGTCACGCTAGTGGGGGTCCGTCCCCATCGGAAGCACATCACCGCAGATTCCCCCGCGTGGCAGCCTGTAGGCGTGACCCCTGAGGAGCTGTCGGACGTGTGCGCCGTGGTGCTGTGTGGCGGCGAGGGCCGTCGCTTCGGCGGGGACAAGACCGCCGCCGACCTCGGCGGGATCCCGGTGCTCGACGCCCTGCTGACGACCCTGCCGCCCGAGTGGGCCGTGCGCTGTGTCGGACCGGAGCGGCCGACCAGGCGAGACGGCGTCACGTGGGTGCGCGAGGATCCTCCCGGGGGCGGCCCCGTGGCCGGCGTCGCAGCCGGCGTCGCCGGGACCCGTGCCTCGGTGACCGTGCTGCTCGGGGGCGACATGCCGTATGCCGCGCCGGCGGCTGCACGCCTTGCCTCCCACCTGTGGTCGTCACCGGACACGGACGCGGTGGTGGGCGTGGACGGGCACGGCCACGTCCAACCGCTGCTCGCGGCATACCGGACGGAGGCGCTGCGCGCGGCGCTGCCGCCCGCCCCCGAGGGGACACCTCTGAAGCGGCTGCTGGACAGCCTCCGGATCGTGGTGGACCCGGTGCCGGCCCAGGCCAGCCTCGACGTCGACACCCCGGAGGACCTCGAGGCCGCACGCCATAGGCTCGGCCCATGAAGGCCATCACCATCGCTCAGCCCGGCGGTCCCGAAGCGCTCGTCCTGGCGGAGGTCCCGGCGCCGGAGCCCGCGGCCGGCGAGGTCCGGATCCGGGTGTCCGCCGCGGGCGTCAACCGCGCGGACATCATGCAGCGCAAGGGTTTCTACGACCCGCCCCCCGGGTCGTCGCCGTACCCGGGGCTGGAGGTCAGCGGCACGGTTGACGCGCTCGGCCCAGACGTGGACGGCTGGGCAGTCGGCGACGAGGTGTGCGCCCTCCTCGTGGGCGGTGGCTACGCCGAACAGGTGTGCGCTCCGGTCGCACAGGTCCTCCCGGTGCCGTCGGGGGTCCCACTGCGGGACGCCGCCGCCCTCCCCGAGGTGGTGTGCACGGTGTGGTCCAACGTGTTCATGACCGCGAACCTCCTGCCGGGCCAGACGTTGCTCGTCCATGGCGGGTCCTCCGGCATCGGCACCATGGCCATCCAGCTCGCCCGCGAGGTCGGCGCGCGCGTGGCCGTGACCGCGGGCTCGGCGGAGAAGCTCGAGGCGTGCCGGGCGCTCGGTGCCGAGGTGCTCATCAACTACCGCGATGAGGACTTCGTCGAGCAGGTCAAGGCAGCCACTGACGGCGCGGGTGCGGACGTCATCCTCGACAACATGGGCGCGAAGTACCTCTCGCGCAACGTGGACGCCCTCGCCGTGAACGGACGGCTCGTGGTCATCGGGATGCAGGGTGGCACGACGGCCGAGCTCAACCTGAACACCCTGCTGCGCAAGCGCGCGGCCGTCATCGCCACGTCGCTGCGCGCCCGGCCGCCGGAGGAGAAGGCCACCATCGTGGCCGCCGTCGGGGAACACGTGTGGCCGCTCGTCGAGGCCGGCCGGGTTCGCCCCGTCGTGCACTCGACCTTCCCCCTGGCGCAGGCAGCTGACGCCCACCGGGAGATGGAGTCGAGCCGTCACATCGGGAAGATCCTCCTCACCACCTGAGGTTGCCAACACCTGACGCCGCCCACCACCTGAGGCTGCCCACCATCTGAGTCTGCCCCCCACGTGACGCCGCCCCCCGGGGCGCCGCGTGTCGGGGCCACTCTTCGCCGCGGGATATCCTTGGGGCAGCTCAGGGTTCCTGTGCGTCTCGGAGGCGGGTTCGGCGCACGCCCGCTGTGCCGTACCCCGGCACCTGCACAGAACGAGAACCCACGTGTCGCCCCTCGCCTCCTACCGGCGCCTCTTCGCGCTCGCCGGTCCCCTCTACGTCCTCACCGCCTTCGTCGGGAGGCTGCCCTTGGCCATGAGCCAGATGGGCGCCCTGCTCCTGGTGTCCTCGACCACCGGCTCGTATGCCGCCGGTGGTCTGGCCGCGGGCATGCTGGCGGTGGCCAACGCCGTGTGCTCACCCGTCGCCGGCGCGCTGGCCGACCGCGTCGGGCAGCGCCCGGTCGTCCTCGTGCAGTCGATCGTCGGCGGCCTTGGGCTCATCGCCCTCGTCGCGCTCGCCCACGGTGGCGGGGAGAGCCGGTCGCTGGTCGTTGCGGCCGCCCTCACCGGCGTCTTCCTGCCCCAGATCGGCCCGCTCGCGCGGGCGCGCTGGCGTCCCATCACCCAGGGCACCGGCGTGCGCCAGCCTCGCCTGGTGGAGGCCGCGTTCTCCTACGAGGGCGCTGCCGACGAGGCGTCCTTCGTCCTCGGCCCTGCCCTGCTCGGCCTGCTCGTCGTCGCTGCGGCTCCCGGTGCCGGCCTCCTGATCGCAGCCGGCCTGCTCATCGCGTTCGGCAGCGCGTTCGCCCTGCACTCCTCAGCAGCCCTCACCCACGCATCCCGTCACCTGGGCCACGACACCGGGCGTCTCGTCACCCTCGCGTTCGCGGTCCTCCTGCTCGCCCAGCTGCTGATCGGGGTGGTGTTCGGGTCGGTGCAGACCGGCACCACGGTGCTGGCCACAGCCGCCGGTCAGCCGGGTGCCGCCGGCCTGGTCCATGCCGTGCTCGGCGTGGGCAGTGTCGCCGCGGGTCTGGCGCTCGCCGGCCTGCCCGAGCGCATCGGCTACGCCAGCCGGGTCCTGGCCACGGCGGGGGGTCTGTTCGTCCTGTCGCTCCCGCTGCTGTGGACCGACTCCCTGGAGACCCTGGTCCTGGTGGTCCTCGTCCTCGGACTCGTCATCGCGCCGTACATGATCAGCAACTTCACCCTCGGCGAGCGCAGCGCCCCACCGGCGCGGGTCGGCTCCGCGATGACCCTGTTGGCCGCCGCCACCGGCCTCGGCTACGCGCTCGGCTCCGCCACGGCCGGACGTCTCGCCGACCTGCACGGCCACCTCGGCGCCTTCGCGGTGACCGTGGCCGCAGGCGGCGCGGCGCTCGCGCTGTCGGCCGCTGCCCAGCCCGTGCTGCGCGGGGTCGTCCGCAGGCCTTCTCGCCCAGTCACCGAGACCCAGCCGCAGGGCGCGCCCGCCTGACGCCGAGGCCCCGCCCCACGCCCGGCACCCGAGATGCTTGACGCCTGATCTATACCGGGTATACCTTCCGTGACCAGCGGCAATACCGAGTATTGCCCACGGCCGCGAGGGGGACGCATGTCGGTGAAGCTGGGGCTCCTTGCCCTGCTGGCGGAGGAGCCGATGTACGGAGCCCGGCTGCGCGCCGAGTTCGAGGCCAGGACGGGGGGGACCTGGCCGCTCAATGTGGGGCAGGTCTACACGACCTTGGCCCGCCTTGAGCGGGACGGGCTGGTCGAGGCGGTGGGCGAGGATGCAGAGGGACGCATTGCCTACCGCCTCACCAGCTCGGGGCGAACCGAGGTCTCACAGTGGTGGCTCTCGCCGGTCGACCGCGACAGCACCCCCCGAGACGAGCTCGTCATCAAGCTCGCGCTCGCCGTCACGGTGGAAGGCGTGGACGTCCCGCGGGTCGTGCAGTCCCAGCGAACCGCCACGCTGCGCCACCTTCAGGACCTCACCCGGCTGAAGCAGCGGGCGACGGCGGGCGACGCCGACACCGACCTGGCCTGGCTGCTGGTCCTCGAGAACCTCATCTATGGCGCCGAGGCCGAGGTCCGCTGGCTCGACCACGTCGAGGCCCGGCTGGCGCGGGAGGCGGGCCGGCCGCGCAGGCGCGGCAGCGGCATACCCGGACGTGGCGAAGTGGCGCACCGCACCACCACCCATGAGCAGCAGCACAGTGACACCAGAGCCTGAGGGGGCACCGATGGGCACGACACCGATCCTGCGACTGGCCGAGGTCAGCCGCGTGCACGGCACCGACACCACCGCGGTGCGGGCGCTGGCCGGGGTGAGCATGGAGGTCAACGCCGGCGAGCTCGTAGCCGTCATGGGCCCGAGCGGCTCAGGGAAGTCCACTCTGCTGAACCTCGCCGGCGGCCTCGACGCACCGACCTCCGGCCAGGTGTTCATCGAGGGCGAGAGCATCGGGACCCTCAAGGGCGACGCCCTCGCGCGACTGCGCCGGCGTCGCGTCGGGTTCATCTTCCAGGACTTCAACCTCATCCCCTCGCTGACCGCCATCGAGAACGTCGCACTGCCGCTCGAGCTCGACGGCCAGCGCGTACGCCCAGCGCGCCGTCACGCGATGGCTGCCCTCGACCTCGTGGGGGTGAGCGAGCTGGCCGACCGCTACCCGGACAAGATGTCCGGCGGCCAGCAGCAGCGGGTGGCCATCGCCCGGGCACTGGTCGGCGACCGCAAGCTCGTGCTCGCCGACGAGCCCACCGGCGCGCTCGACTCGCACACCGGCGAGGAGGTCCTGCGTGTCCTCCGCGAGCGCTGCGACGCCGGCGCCGCTGGCCTTCTCGTCACCCACGAGGCGCGCCACGCCGCGTGGGCCGACCGCGTCGTCTTCCTGCGGGACGGCGTCATCGTCGACAGCACCGGCACCCCGGCCACGGCCGAGGCGCTCCTCGACCCGGCCGCGGGCTGAGGCCCGCGATGGCAACGATGGTGCGCGAGCCGATGTCGAAGGATGATCCGGCGAAGAGGCCCGGCGGGGGGACGGCACCGTCGTCCCGACTCGGCCGCTGGTGGTCGAGCTGGCGGGTGGCGCTGCGGATGGCACGGCGGGACGTGCGGCGGCACCACGGGCGCAGCATCCTCGTCTTCGTCATGGTGGCGCTGCCCGTGGCGCTCCTCGTGGCTGCCGCCTGCTGGGCCGACACCGGCAACGTCAGCGGGGCTGACCGCATCCCGCTGACCATGGGCACTGGTCAGGCCCTGGTGCACTCGCCGGAGCAGCAGCGCATCGCGCAGTCCGCCGAAGCGGGCAGCTACAGCAGCGACGGCACCCCGGCCACTCCGGTCCCGGGGTTCGTGGCCGGCGAGGACAACACCGCCGCCATGCAGCGCCTTCTCGGGGGCGAGCTCATCCGGGTCACCGAGACCGACGCGAGGTTCCTCGAGGGCGACCGCCGGGTCCGCATCCACGGACTGGTCGTCGACGGCCTCCGTGCCGACCTCGGCCCGAAGGCCGAGCTGTCCTCCGGTCGGTGGCCGGCGGACAACACCGAGATCGTCGTGACGGCCGCCGGCGTCGAGAAGGGCATGCCGGAGAGCGGGAACGTGTCCGTCTCCGTGGCGGGCGAGCTGCGCGACGTCGACGTCGTCGGCACTGCCACGGCGCTGAGCTCCTATGGCGGACAGCCCGACTTCGTCGTGCCCACACCGTTCGAGGTCGCCGACATGTACGGCTCGACGTGGATCCTCATGCGTGACAAGCCCGTGCTGTGGTCCGAGGTCCGCACGCTCAACGGGTACGGCATCGCCGTCGAGAGCGCCGCTGTGCTGCGCAATCCGCCGGACGAGAGCGAGCTCGACCCGATCATCCAGGGTCAGGCGGGCTTCGAGGACAACCGGGCCGCGATGACCGCCCTCGTCGGCGGGGTCATGCTCTTCATCGTCACCACCCTGCTGGTCGGCCCGGCGTTCGCCGTCAGCGCCTCGCGCCAGCGCCGCACGCTGGCCATTGCGGCGAGCAACGGCGCCGAGACCCGGCAGCTGCGCCGGTCGGTGCTGGCCCAGGCCCTGGTGCTCGGGGCTGCTGCGGCCCTCGGCGGAGCGGTCCTCGGCGCTCTTGGCCTCCGAGCCGCCGTGGCCATCTGGCGTGCAACCCACCCCGGAACGCTCATCGGCAGCTTCAGCCTGCCGTGGGTCGCGATGGCGATCATCATCCCGTGCGCGGTCGTCAGCGCCCTCACGGCCGCCCTCATCCCGTCGCTGCACCTCGGCCGGCTCGACATCGTCGGTGTCATGCGCGGCCAGAGCGTCTCGCCCCCGGCCAGCCGGGTGCTGCCTGGCGTGGGGGCGCTGATGGTCGCCGGCGGTGGGCTCTTCCTCGTCTACAGCGTCAAGAACAACGGGCGCGACTACGCGATCGCGGGCGGCGCCATCGCGCTCGTGCTCGGCGCCCTGCTCACCGTGCCGGCCCTGCTGGCCCTGGCCGGGGCGGTCGCCTCCCGCCTGCCGGTGGCACCGCGCATGGCCACGCGCGACGCCGCCCGCCACCGCTCCCGCTCGACCCCGACCGTCGCCGCCATCCTCGCGGGCGTGGCGGCCCTGACGGCCTTCAGCATCGGCCTGGCCAGCGACACCGAGCAGCGCCTCCGCGAGTACGTGCCCCAGGCCACCATGGGCCAGGGATTCGTGCAGGTCGGCGAGCCCGACGCCCGCTTCGCCGTCGAGCAGGCGCTGCGCGTCGACGCACCGGGACTGGTGGCCAGCCCCTACGCCCTGGTGTCAGCCCCCCAGAGTGGCGCGCCCGCGGAGCGGCTCTCCGTGGTCGCTGTCGTGCCGCCCGGGTGCACGCTGAGGCAGGCCACGGGCGGCGCCGCCCAGGACGAGTCCGAGGTGAAGCAGGTCGAGCGCTGCATGAAGGTCGGGTCGCTGGCCTACAACCAGGGCCAGATCCTCGTGCTGCCGGCCTCCGAGCTGGGCCCGCGACTCGGCCTGACGCCGGCGCAGCAGCGGGTCATGGACGAGGGCGGACTCGCCACCGCACACCCGGGGCTGGGGACGGACGGGGCTGCGGAGGTGGCGTCCGGGCAGGCAGGGATCGACCAGAACACCGGCGGCCTGTCCGACTTCTCGGGCCTGCAGTCCCGGCGGATGCCGGTCGTCGAGCTGACGGCCACGGCCATCACCGACGGCAGGCTTGGCTTCGGGACGGGCGCCGCCGTGACCGCCGAGACGGCCCAGCGCCTCGGCTGGCCCACCGTCGACCAGGGCTGGCTCCTGCGCGACCCCGAGGGCCCCATCAGCACCGAGACCCAGCAGCGGCTCGACGAGACCATCGCCGACGAGGGCTGGCTCTACGTCGAGCGCGGCTTCCAGCGCGAGGACCTCGTGGTCATGCGCATCATGTTCGGCCTGGCGGCAGCGCTGCTGCTGGCTGTCACGCTGATCTCGACAGCCCTGTCGCTGGCCGAGCAGCAGGCCGACATGGGCACCTTCGCCGCGGTCGGCGCGACCCGCCGCACCCGCCGAGCGCTGGCGGGGTCGCAGGCCGTCGTGGTCGGACTCATCGGCGCGGTGCTCGGCGTTGTCGTGGGCCTGTTCCCGGGCATCGCGATCACCTATCCGCTCACGGCAACCTCGTGGAACCAGATCACCGGCCAGGAGATGCGGGCCGACCCGACCCTGGTCATCCCGTGGCTGCCGCTCGTGGTGGTCGTCCTCGGGGTGCCGCTGCTGGCCGGACTCCTGTCCGCGGCGGCCATCCGCCGGGCCCCGGCGGTGGCGCGTCGAGGCGACTGACCAGCCACAGAAGAGACCTGCCGATCGAGCCAGGGGGCGATGACCGCGTGCTGGGGCCTCGTGGCGCCGCGGCGCTGGCGGGAACCTGCCAGTAACTGGCACTGCCACCTACGGCACCGTAGCCTCCAAGAAACAGGCTGATTCCCCCACAGCCGAGAGGACCCTGCCATGACCGCCACCACGTGGAGCCAGACCGACCTGTTACGGGAGCTCAGCCCCGTCGTCGAGGAGAACCTCAACCGCCACCTGTCGATAGCCAAGGAGTGGTTCCCGCACGACTTCATCCCGTGGTCCGACGGCCGCAACTACGACGGCCTCATGGGCGGCGACCCGTGGAGCCCTGACGACGCCCCGATCAGCGACGTCGCGCGCTCCGCCCTGATCGTCAACCTCCTCACCGAGGACAACCTCCCGAGCTACCACCACGAGATCGCGATCATCTTCGGCCGCGACGACGCGTGGGGCGAGTGGGTCCACCGGTGGACCGCGGAGGAGGGCCGCCACGGCATCGCGATGCGCGACTACATGCTCGTCAAGCGGATGGTCGACCCGGTCGAGCTCGAGAGGTTCCGGATGACCCACATGTCTCAGGGCTACGAGTCGGCCCACTCCGGCGAGCTGCTGCACTCCCTCGCCTACGTCTCCTTCCAGGAGCTCGCGACCCGCGTCTCCCACCGCAACACGGGCAAGTTCACCGACGACCCGATGTGCGACCAGCTGCTCGCGCGCATCGCCGCGGACGAGAACCTCCACATGGTCTTCTACCGCAACCTCCTCGACGCAGCGCTGAAGATCGCGCCCGACCAGACCGTGATGGCCGTCCGCGACGTGGTCAAGGGCTTCCAGATGCCGGGCACCGACATCCCGGGCTTCCAGCGCAAGGCCGTCGAGATGGCGGTCGCCGGGATCTACGACCTGCGCCTGCACAAGGACGACGTCCTCAGCCCCGTGCTGCGCTTCTGGAAGCTCTTCGAGCTCGAGAACCTCAGCGCCGAGGCCGAGCAGGCGCGCCTCGAGCTCGACGAGTTCATGAACCAGCTGGAGAAGCAGGCGCTGCGCTTCGAGGACAAGCGCGAGACCCTCAAGGCGCGGATGGCCCCGCGCTAGACCGCGAGACCCGGGCCGGACCTCGACGTGATGACCCCGAGCGGCAGCCCGGGGCAACCGGAGTACTCCCACTCGTCGTGACTCGCCGGCTGGCCTGCCCACCACTGCTCGACCGGCAGGCCGCGGATCAGGTCACCGGTGACCCACTGCAGGTCGGAGGACGTCACCACGCGCCCGGCGGTGTTGATCACGGCACAGGCGCCCTCGACCCGTCCCAGCGGAGCGAACATCTGCTCCTCGAACGTGCGCACGAGCAGGTCGAACCCCACGACGCCCGCGAACCCGCCGCCGCGCCGCACCGGCCGGGTCAGGGTCAGCGTCTGCTGGTCCGTGCAGAGGTAGTCGATGTACGGCCCGGTGATGTGCGCCGACCCCGTCTCGCGCGGCACGGCATACCAGGGAAGGTGCGTGTAGTCCCGGAAGCCCACGGCCCGAGGGTCGGTCTCGGCAGCGAGGCGCCGCGGCTCCGGCGGGGTGGCGTCCGGGTTGGCGGTCCACCACTCGAGCCAGTAGGCCGCGTCGGCCAGGACGTCCGGCGCCATGACGAGGCCGGCCCCGGCGACCTTGAGCGACGGGTCGGTGAGCAGCGCGTGGCACCGCTGTTCGATCGCGAGGTCGCTGCGGCGCGGCACCGGGACGGAGAGCTCGCGCTCCACCTCTGCCGCCATGGCGTCGAGCTCCCCGAAGAAGGCGGCGCACAGCTGGCTGACGAGGGCCGCCACATCCGGACCCTGCAGTCGGGCGACGGCTTCTGCACTCATGTGGTCCTCCCGGTCCAGGCCTGGCGGTGGAGGGTCCTGACCGCCTCGAACATCTCCTGCACGTGGCGCTCGGCGGAGGCCCGGGCGCCGCCCGCGTCGCCGGCGGCGACGAAGTCCACGATCTCCGTATGCCGGTGGGCCGAGGCGCCGTTCTGGTCCGCCTGCGCGTGGGAGACCCACAGCAGCATGCCCACCTCGCTCTGCAGGGCCATCTCCTCGCGGGTGAGCCGCGCCGACTGCGCAGACGCCGCGAGCTCGAGGTGGAAGTTCCCCTCGGCCCGCCACCGGCCGGCCGCGGTGCGTGACTCGCGGCCCGCCAGGTCGAACTCCCTGAGCCGGCGGACGTCCTCGGCGTCCGCGCGCAGGGCGGCGAGCTGGGCGGCCATCGCTCCGATCGCCGTGTAGTGGTCCGCGAGGTCGCGCAGCTCGCCGAGTCCCATGCGCCGCAGCCGGGCCAGCAGGGCGCGCCTGCCCCCGTCCGCCGGCGCGCACACGAAGGACCCGCCACCGCGTCCGCGGCGGGTGCGGATGAGGTTGTCCTCACGCAGGGCCCCGAGCGCCTCACGCACGGTCACCGTCGCCACGCCGAAGCGGTCCGCGAGGTCGCTCTCCGACGGCAGCGGGCTGCCGTCGGGAAGCAGGCCGAGCGTGATGGCCTCGCCCAGCCTCCGGGCGACGGCCTCCGCGCGGCCCTGTGCCTCGAGCGGCGCGAACACCGCGGCATACGCACCAAGCGCCAGCGACGAGTCGGCCATGGGCTTGGGGGTCCTCTCGAGTGCAGGGCGGTGGGTGCGTGGATGTCGGGCGGGCGGTCGCGGTGCGGGCGGCCCCGGCAGGGCCGGGCGCCCTGTCGGAGTCAACGTTGGGTTGCATTCTCGCGCAACCTCTTGCCGTTTAAACCTATGGAGCCATATGTTTTGGCTGACGTCCAGACGTGGAGGCGAAACATGGCTTCGGCATCCGCGGCCCCGGCCATCGTGCTCACCGGGCTGCGCAAGGAGTTCCCGGGAAACCCACCTGTCGTCGCGGTCGACCGCGCCGACCTCGAGATCGCCGACGGCGAGTTCTTCTCCATGCTCGGCCCGTCGGGGTCGGGCAAGACCACGGTGCTGCGCATGATCGCGGGCTTCGAGGAGCCCAGCGCCGGCCGGATCGAGCTCGGCGGCAGGGACGTGACGCATGCCCAGCCGTTCGACCGGGACGTCAACACCGTGTTCCAGGACTACGCGCTGTTCCCGCACATGAGCGTCCTCGAGAACGTCGAGTACGGCCTGCGCGTCAAGAAGGTCAAGCGCGCCGAGTGCCGGGCGCGCGCGATGGAGGCCCTCGAACAGGTCCGGCTGGGGGACCTTCCCGCCCGCCGGCCAGGAGCCCTCTCCGGCGGGCAGCGCCAGCGGGTTGCACTCGCACGTGCGCTGGTCAACCGCCCCAAGGTGCTGCTCCTCGACGAGCCCCTCGGGGCGCTCGACCTCAAGCTGCGCGAGCAGATGCAGGTCGAGCTCAAGGCGATCCAGCGGGACGTCGGCATCACCTTCCTCTTCGTCACGCACGACCAGGAGGAGGCCCTGACCCTCTCGGACCGCATCGCCGTCTTCAACTCGGGCCGCATCGAGCAGGTCGGCACCGCGCGCGAGGTCTACGAACAGCCGGCATCAGGGTTCGTCGCCGGCTTCGTCGGCACGTCCAACCTGCTCACCGGGACAGTCGCCAGCAGCGTCCTCGGCCAGAACGGCGCGTTCAGCATCCGGCCGGAGAAGCTCATCGTCGCCGCCCGGGGCCACGAGCAGGTCAACGAGCTCATGCGGGCGCCCGGCACGATCGCCGAGGTCGTCTACGCCGGTCCTGTCACGCGGTATGTCGTCCGGCTCGACGCCGGCGCGAACCTCATCGCGCTGCAGCAGAACGGAACCGCCCAGGACGCGTCGTTCGACCGAGGTTCGGCCGTCGACCTGCTGTGGCACCGCGAGCACGTCATCACCGTGCCCGTTACCCGCGCACCCCACGAGTAAGGAGCTCACTGTGCGAAGGACACCATCGATGAGGATCGGCGCAGTCGCCGCCGTGGCCGCGCTCGCACTCGCCGCCTGCGGCGACTCGGGCTCCCAGAGCCCTGGAGGCGGCGGCACCGCCGGCGGGTCCGGCATGCAGGTGCCCGACCTCAAGCCGCTCGACAAGCTCGGTGAGCCCGAGGGCCAGGTGAGCGTGCTCGCCTGGCCCGGCTACGTCGAGGACGGCAGCAACGACCCCAAGGTCGACTGGGTCTCCGACTTCGAGAAGAGCAGCGGCTGCCAGGTCACCGTCAAGACCTTCGGCACCTCGGACGAGGCCGTGCAGCTCTTCCGCACCGGCCAGTACGACACGGTCTCCGCCTCCGGCGACGCCACCCTGCGCCTCATCGCGGCCGGCGACGTCGAGCCGGTGAACACCTCCCTCATCCCGAACTACGCGGACATCTTCGAGGCTCTGAAGATGCAGCCGTGGAACTCCGTCAACGACGTCCCCTACGGGATTCCGCACGGCCGCGGCGCGAACCTGCTGATGTACCGCACCGACATGGTCAAGCCCGCACCCGACTCGTGGGCGGCCGTGTTCGACAAGGGCAGCGAGCAGAAGGGCAAGGTCACGGCCTACGACTCGCCCATCTACATCGCCGACGCGGCCCTGTACCTCATGGCCACCAAGCCCGACCTCGGCATCAAGGACCCCTACGCGCTTGACAGCAAGCAGCTCGCGGCGGCGGTGGACCTGCTGAAGGCGCAGAAGGAGAACATCGGGGAGTACTGGTCGGACTACCTCAAGGAGATCCAGGCCTTCAAGAGCGGCTCCTCGACGGTCGGGACCACGTGGCAGGTGATCGCCAACGTCGCCCAGGGCGAGAAGGCACCCGTCGAGGTCGTGCTGCCCAAGGAAGGGTCGACCGGCTGGTCCGACACGTGGATGGTCGGCGCCAAGTCCAAGGTCAAGACCTGCGCCTACAAGTTCATCGACCACATCGTCTCCCCCAAGGCCAACGCCGCAGTCGCCGAGTACTTCGGCGAGGCGCCGGCCAACAAGAAGTCCTGCGCCGAGACGACGGACCCGAAGCACTGCGACACGTTCCACGCCGAGGACGAGGAGTACTTCTCCCAGGTCCACTACTGGAACACCCCGATCTCGGCCTGCCTGGACGGCCGCGCGGACGTCAAGTGCACCGACTACGCCGAGTGGACCAAGGCGTGGACCGAGATCCGCAACAGCTGATCTGACCAGCTGCACTGCGACACACCACGATTCGAGGTAGGCGACGATGCGGTCCAACAAGGCACTGGCTGGGCTGCTGGCCCCGCCACTCCTCTGGCTCGTCGTCGCCTACCTCGGCGCGCTCTTCGCGATCTTCGCCACCGCCTTCTTCACCACCGACCCCTTCACCAACCAGGTCGTGCGGACGTTCACGCTCGAGAACTTCCGCGCGCTCCTCGACCCGACGTACCTGCGCATCATCGGCAGGACCCTCCTCATCGCCGCAACGGTCACGGTGCTGTGCATCGTCATCGCCGTGCCGTTCGCGTTCTTCATGGCCCGGGTGGCGCCGGCCAGGATCCGGGGCCTGCTGGTGGCGGCCGTTCTGGTGCCGCTCTGGGCGTCCTACCTCGTCAAGGCCTACGCCTGGCGGACCATGGTGCAACCCGGCGGGGTCCTGGAGAGCGCCTTCGGCAGCACCCCGGGCTATGGCCTCGCGGCTGTCGTGCTCACCCTGACCTACCTGTGGCTGCCGTACATGATCCTGCCGGTGTACGCCGGGTTCGAGCGGTTGCCGGTCTCGCACCTCGAGGCGTCGGCGGACCTTGGCGGGCGGGGCTTGACGACCTTCCGCCGCGTCATCCTGCCGTCCGTTCTCCCCTCGATCGCGGCGGGCACGATCTTCACGTTCTCGCTCAGCCTGGGCGACTACATCGCCGTGCAGATCGTCGGCGGCAAGCTGCAGGTGCTCGGCACCGCGGTGCTGCAGAACATCACCCTCGACCTGCCGTTCGCCGCGGCCCTGGGCACCACCTCCGTCGTCATCATGGTGCTCTACCTGCTGGCGGTTCGCCGCACCGGCGCTCTGGACAACCTGTGAACCTGCGAGAGAGGCAGTCATGAGGCTCGGCCTGGGCAGCAGGCTCGGATTCGGCGTGTTCGCCGCGGTGATCCTGGCCTTCATCTACGTGCCCATCGGTGTCGTCACGATCAACTCGTTCAACAGCGACCGGACCTTCGGCTGGCCGCCCCCAGGGCTGACCACCCAGTGGTGGTCAGCAGCGCTGGAGGCCCCCGGGCCGCGGGACGCCTTGGTGACGTCGGTGAAAGCCGGCCTCGGCGCGACCGCCATCGCCCTGGTCCTGGGCGCGCTGCTCGCCCTGGCGCTCACCCGCTACAGCTTCTTCGGCAAGCAGGCAATCTCGATCCTCGTCATCCTGCCGATCGCCCTGCCCGGCATCGTCACCGGTGTCGCCCTGCAGTCGGTCATCTCCAACGTCCTCAACCCGGTGTTCGGCATCAACGCAGGGCTGTTCACGATCATCGTCGGCCACGCCACCTTCTGCATCGTGGTCGTGTTCAACAACGTGACGGCCCGCCTGCGCCGGCTGGGCGGCTCCCTCGAGGCGGCCTCTGCCGACCTCGGCGCCCGCCCGCTGACGACGTTCCGGCTCGTGACCTTCCCGCTGCTCCGCTCGGCGGTGCTCGCCGGCGCGCTGCTCGCCTTCGCGCTCAGCTTCGACGAGATCGTCGTCACGACCTTCACCGCGGGCCCGGGAACGCCGACGCTGCCGATCTGGATCTTCAACAACCTCTTCCGGCCCAACCAGGCGCCCGTGGTCAACGTCGTGGCCGTCCTCCTCGTGACGATCTCCATCCTCCCGGTGTGGCTGGCCCAGCGGCTCGCGGGCACGTCGGCCGCGGAGAGCCGCCTCTAGCACGGTTTTGTCGCCAAACCCGGACATAGAGCCCGCTGCGCCACTAGCGTGGGTCGCCATGGGGCTCTGGGATGAACTCGAGTGCGAGATGCCCCGCCCCAGCACCCTCCACCGAGCGGTCCGCGCGGCCGCCTCGCACCGGCCGGTGAGCCGGGTCCTGCGGTACGTCCAGACCCCCCTCGACCGCGCGCTCGCCGCGATCTCGGGCGGCCGGACGAGCGCGACCCAGCAGCTGAGCGGCCTGCCCACGATCACCCTCGTCACGGTGGGCGCGCGCACCGGCCGGCGGCGGCATACCCCGCTCATCGCCTTTCCGGTCGACGGCGACATCGCCGTCATCGGGACCAACTACGGCACCGACCGCACCCCGGGCTGGGTCTACAACCTCCGGGCGAACCCCGAGGTCGAGGTCGAGCACGCGGGGCGGACCGTTGCTGCCACCGCCCGCCGTCTCGGCCGCGAGGCCGCCGACGCGGTCTGGGCCATGGGGGCCCAGTCGTATGCCGGGTACGCCAACTACCGGCAGTGGGCGGCGGGTCGGGACATCACCGTCTGGCTGCTCAGCCCGCGCGACGCGTGAGGCAGGATGGACCCATGACCCAGCAGCCGCAGCAGCCCGAGGCCCAGGACTCCCAGGAGCAGCAGCGCGTCGTCGTTGTGACCCAGGACGGGATGGGGGTGTCGCCCCACCCTGCGGACGACGACGACGCGACCAACCCGGCTGACCTCGTCGAGCAGCCTGCCAAGGTCATGCGCATCGGGTCGATGATCAAGCAGCTGCTCGAGGAGGTCCGCAACGCCCCGCTCGACGAGGCGGGTCGGGTGCGCCTGGCCGAGATCCACCGGCGCTCCATCGAGGAGCTCAAGGACGGCCTCGCCCCCGAGCTCACCGACGAGCTCGAGCGCATCGCGCTTCCCTTCGGCGAGCAGGCCCCGACGGACGCTGAGCTCCGCATCGCGCAGGCGCAGCTCGTCGGCTGGCTCGAAGGCCTCTTCCACGGCATCCAGACAGCGCTGTTCGCCCAGCAGATGGCCGCGCAGGCCCAGATCGCCGAGATGCGGCGAGCCCTTCCCCCGGGCCCCAGCGGCCACCCTGCCGCCGGTCACGGGCACGTTCCCGGCATGCCGGGCATGGGGCACGCGCCGGGCCACGAGGGCGACCGCCCGACCGGCCAGTACCTCTAGGCAGCCCACCTCCGCGCGCAGCACCCTGCCGCCGGTCACGGGCACGTTCCCGGCATGCCGGGCATGGGGCACGCGCCGGGCCACGAGGGCGACCGCCCGACCGGCCAGTACCTCCAAGCGCAGCACCCACCGCCGCGCGCAGCACCCCACCGCCGCGCCCTCCTGCCCCGACGGACGGCCCTGGCCCACTCCGTGACGTCACCCCCCTTGCCTGGCGAACAGGTCGCCGCTACCTTGGATAGTGTCACTATCCAAGATGGGAGGATGTCATGGACGGCCACACCTGGACCGCTCTCATCGCCACGCAT
>Ga0247818_10000358_pt1 | contig 28063 bp, 21 predicted proteins | sample 13C_Glucose_Day1_FD_192424 | JGI IMG/M metagenome (GOLD analysis project Ga0247818, IMG submission 192424) | Soil microbial communities from agricultural site in Penn Yan, New York, United States - 13C_Glucose_Day1 | ecosystem: Environmental > Terrestrial > Soil > Agricultural land | place... | reverse complement strand
CAAGGCCCGGCAACGCAATCTGCGCCAGGCCTTCGCCCTCACCCCGGGCAGTGAACTGGAGGGCCTGCACCTGGCGCTGGTCGACGACGTGCTGACCACCGGGGCGACCGCGCAGACCATCGCCCGATTGCTGCGCAAGGCCGGTGCCCAGCGGGTGGATATCTACTGCCTGGCGCGCACACCGCGCCCGGGCCAGGCTTGACTTGACCCGGCGACGGCGGCAACGTCGCGGAACCTTCACCACGCCTGATGCCCCCTCATGTCCCTGCCCGCCTTGCTCACCCAGCACATCGCCCGCCGCCCACAGCGCATCGCCCTGTTGCAACATGTCGCCGAGCAGGGGTCCATCACCCGCGCCGCCAAGGCCGCGGGGATCAGCTACAAGGCCGCCTGGGATGCCATCGACGAACTCAACAACCTGGCGGCGCAGCCCCTGGTGGAACGCAGCACCGGCGGCCGGGGCGGTGGTGGCGCCCGGTTGTCCGCCGAAGGCGAACGGGTATTGCGCCTGTACCAGCGCCTGCAGGCGTTGCAGGCAGAGATCCTGGAGTCCGCCGAGGACAGCAGCGACTTCGCCCTGCTTGGCCGGCTGATGCTACGCACCAGTGCGCGCAACCAGTTGCAGGGACGCATCAGCGGGCTGCGCCGCGAAGGCCGACATGACCGTATCAGCCTGGACCTGGGCGGCGGTCTGGAGATCGAGGCCTTGATCACCCGGGGCAGTACCGAGCGGCTGGAGCTGGCGCTGGGGGGCACGGTGGTGGCGCTGCTGAAGGCGGGGTGGGTGCAGTTGCTGGGGCCGGACGAGCTGGCGGAGCAAGGCAGCAATTGCCTGAAGGCCAAGGTCGAGGAGCTTGTCGGTGAGCAGGACGGTCCAGTCGAGGTGCGCCTGGCACTGGGTAACGGGCAGACTTTGTGCGCTTTCGCCGAGGCTGACTGGCTGGCGCAGTATCAAGTCGGGCCGCAGAGCATGATGCGGGTGCAGTTCCATCCGTCGTTCGTTTTGCTGGGCGTGCCGGTCTAACCGGCTACGACAAGGGCGGGGCCTGCCTTGTGATTGGGGTAACATGCAGCCACGCCGTCCCCGCGCCTGGAGCTTTTCATGTCCCACCCCTTCGACACCCTCACCCCCGACCTCGTGCTGGACGCCGTGGAAAGCCTTGGCTTTCTCAGCGATGCGCGGGTGCTGGCGCTCAACAGCTACGAAAACCGTGTCTATCAGGTGGGCATCGAGGGAGAACAACCGCTGATCGCCAAGTTCTACCGCCCTGGGCGCTGGAGCGATGCGGCAATCCTCGAAGAACATGCCTTCACCGCCGAACTGGCGGAGTGCGAAGTGCCCGTGGTGGCGCCACTGCTGCACGAGGGCCGCTCCCTGTTCGAGCACCAGGGGTTTCGCTTTACCCTGTTCCCGCGCCGTGGCGGCCATGCCCCGGAGCCGGGCAACCTCGACCAGTTGTACCGCCTGGGTCAGTTGCTCGGGCGCTTGCATGCCGTGGCGGCCATCCGGCCATTCGAACACCGTGAGCAACTGGCTGTGGACAACTTTGGCCATGCCTCGCTCAACACCCTGCTGGACGGCGGCTTCGTTCCTCGCGAGCTGCTGCCGGCCTTCGAATCCGTGGCCCGCGACCTGCTCAAGCGGGTCGAGGATATCTACGCCCGCACCCCACACCAGCGGATCCGCCTGCACGGCGACCTGCACCCCGGCAACCTGATGCACCGCGACGATATCTATCATGTGGTCGACCTCGACGACTGCCGCATGGGCCCCGCGGTGCAGGACCTGTGGATGATGCTTGCCGGCAGCCGCGAAGAGCGCCTTGGCCAGCTCGCCGAGCTGATCGACGGCTACAACGAATTCCACGACTTCGACCCGCGTGAACTGGCCCTGATCGAGCCACTGCGCGCCCTGCGCCAGTTGCACTACAGCGCCTGGCTGGCTCGGCGCTGGGATGACCCGGCGTTCCCCCGCAGCTTCCCGTGGTTCGGCCAACCACGCTACTGGGGGGACCAGATCCTGGCGCTACGTGAGCAAATGGCCGCCCTCGATGAACAACCGCTGAAATTGTTCTAGGTGCACGTCGCGCTCTGTCTACAATAGGCGTCGCTTTATTTAGCTACCTAAGCAAGGATTCTGCATGCACGCCGCAAACCCGCGTCGCGGGTATATTCTGGGCCTCGGCGCCTACATCATCTGGGGCCTGTTCCCCCTGTACTTCAAAGCCATCCAGAGCGTCCCGGCGGTGGAGATCATCGTCCATCGGGTGCTTTGGTCGGCGCTGTTCGGTTCGCTCCTGCTGCTGGTGTGGAAGCACCCCGGCTGGTGGCGCGAACTGCGCGACAACCCCAGGCGCCTGGCCATCCTGGCCCTGAGCGGCACGCTGATCGCCGGCAACTGGCTGACCTATGTATGGGCGGTGAACAACGGGCGCATGCTCGAGGCCAGCCTGGGCTACTACATCAACCCGCTGATCAACGTGCTACTGGGCATGTTGCTGCTCGGTGAGCGCCTGCGCCGCCTGCAATGGCTGGCAGTGGGCCTGGCGGCCCTCGGGGTGGCGCAACAAGTCTGGCAGGTCGGCAGTCTGCCCTGGGTATCGTTGGCGCTGGCACTGTCCTTCGGCTTCTACGGGCTCATCCGCAAGCAGGCGCCGGTCGCGGCACTGCCCGGCCTGGTGGTCGAAACCTGGATGCTGGTACCGCTGGCGATCGGCTGGCTGCTGCTGCACCCAACGGCCAACAGCGCCAGCCTGGAATTTTTCAACAGCAGCGAGGCGCTGTGGCTGATCGCCGCCGGCCCGGTCACCCTGATACCCCTGGTGTGCTTCAACGCCGCCGCGCGCCACCTGCCGTACACCACCCTGGGTTTCCTGCAGTACCTGGCGCCGACCTTGGTGTTGCTGCAAGCGGTGTGGCTGTTCGATGAGCATCTTTCGTCCAGCACACTGATGGCATTTGCGTGTATCTGGGCAGGCCTGGCGGTCTACAGCGTCGATGCCTGGGTGAGTTTGCGCAAGCGCGCCTGATCAATTAATGATCAAATAGCTGCAGACCACGGAGTGCGTGGCCTGCAGCAAGGTCTCCAGAGGTTATCCACACCCTCGTCCCCGTGGTTTGTGCACAAGCGACTGATTACTGGGTGTTTTTTGCTCAATGCTGGCTAACCGGCGCGGGCTCTGGGCTGGCGGCGAAGGCCCCCAGGTTATCCACAGGGGCATCCCCGTAGAATCTGGATAAAGAAGCTGGGTCACGCCCGACAACTCGCCTCATTCCTCAGGCCGCAAACTCAACTCCACCATCAGATCGTCCGCCAGGCTCTCAAGCCGCTGTTGCAGTTCGTCAAGCGACAGGGTCAAGGGCAGCGCCAGCAGCGCATCGGCCTGGAACAACGGCTCGCTGCTCATCGGTGCCGGGCGCACCTCGGTGCTCAGGCGCTCCACATTCACCCCAAGCTCCGCCAGCAGGCGGGTGATGTCACGGACGATGCCCGGCCTGTCGTTGCCCACCAGCTCCATGGCGATCGGTTTCCAGGTGCAGGACGGCTCGATGCCACTTTCGGCGATCAACACACGAATGCCGTTTTCACCCAGTTTCTGCAGCGACTCGACCAGTTCGGCGTAGTTCTCCGCCGGTACCGCCACCCGCAGGATCCCGGCGAACTGGCCGGCCATGCGTGACATGCGGCTTTCCAGCCAGTTGCCATTGTGATCGGCGATGCATTGGGCGATACGCTCTACCTGCCCGGCCTTGTCAGGGGCGATCACGGTCAGTACAAGATGGTCCACGGGGCCACTCCTTCATTCGTCTGCAAGCGCCGCCGCAGATGGGGGCGATACGGGGATCGAATCAGTATAGGCAAGGCGCGGCAACCTGCCGCAGGACAGCCAGGCCAACTAATCGTGTACTGTTTCAAGATTTATCTGGAACAATCCACCTGTTTTTTGCGAACATGTCGCCTCCCAGCGTGACCCTATGCGACCAATCGGTCGCAGAGCGGCGCTTTGAGTCTGATGTTTACCTGCCTGCTGCTTCATGTAGTATGCGCTGGCGCGGACTACAAAACGTCGTTTCGATGTCTGCCAAGGCGCCTGTGAAAATACGCCAACCGCCCGCCAGCCTGTCTGGCGAGCCGCACCCAGCCGCGCTCGTGGATGACGAGAGCAAGCACTGGTGCCGTGTTTAGAGAAGCGCTACAGGCTTAATACAGAAGAGCGAAAGCGAAATAGCTGAGCAGAGGTGAGGCAAGCAATGACTGGATACGTTCAAGTCGGTGGCCTTCAGGTCGCCAAGGCCCTGTACGACTTCGTCAACGACGAAGCGATTCCTGGAACCGGCATCGAAGCCGACAAGTTCTGGGCCGGGGCGGCAGAGATCATTAAAGACCTCGCTCCCAAGAACAAAGCCCTGCTCGCCAAGCGCGACGAGCTGCAAGCCAGGATCGACGCCTGGCACCAGGCCCGCAAAGGCCAGGCCCATGACGCCGTCGCCTACAAGGCATTCCTCCAGGAGATCGGCTACCTGCTGCCACAAGTCGAGGACTTCCAGGCCACCACCCAGAACGTCGATGACGAGATCGCGGTCATGGCCGGCCCGCAGTTGGTGGTGCCGGTGATGAACGCCCGTTTCGCCCTGAACGCCGCCAATGCCCGCTGGGGCTCGCTGTATGACGCGCTGTACGGCACCGATGTCATCAGCGATGAAGGCGGCGCTGAAAAAGGTCAGGGCTACAACAAAGTCCGTGGCGACAAGGTCATCGCCTTCGGCCGTGCCTTCCTCGACCAGGCCGCGCCGCTGGCCGCAGGCTCCCATGTCGACTCCACCGCCTACCGCATCGACGGCGGCAAGCTGGTGGTCGCCCTCAAGGGCGGCAGCAACAGCGGCCTGCGTGACGACGCCCAACTGATCGGTTTCCACGGCGATGCCACCGCGCCGACTGCCGTGCTGCTCAAGCACAACGGCCTGCACTTCGAGATCCAGGTCGACGCCAGTACCCCGGTCGGCAGCACCGACGCCGCCGGCGTGAAAGACATCCTGATGGAATCGGCACTGACCACCATCATGGACTGCGAAGACTCGGTCGCCGCCGTCGATGCCGACGACAAGGTCATCGTCTACCGCAACTGGCTGGGCCTGATGAAAGGCGACCTGGCCGAAAGCGTGAGCAAGGGCGGCAAGACCTTCACCCGCACCATGAACCCGGACCGCGAGTACGCGGGGCCCAATGGCGGCAGCGTGACCCTGCACGGCCGCTCGTTGCTGTTCGTGCGCAACGTCGGTCACCTGATGACCAACCCGGCGATCCTCGACGCCCAGGGCAACGAAATTCCCGAAGGTATCCAGGACGGCCTGTTCACCAACCTGATCGCCCTGCACAACCTCAACGGCAACACCAGCCGCAAGAACACCCGTAGCGGCAGTGTCTACATCGTCAAGCCGAAGATGCACGGCCCTGAAGAGGTGGCGTTCGCCGCCGAGATCTTCAGCCGCGTCGAAGACCTGCTGGGCATGCAGCGCAATACCGTCAAGGTCGGCATCATGGACGAGGAGCGCCGCACCACGGTCAACCTCAAGGCCTGCATCAAGGCTGCGGCCGAGCGCGTGGTGTTCATCAACACCGGCTTCCTCGACCGCACCGGTGACGAGATCCACACCTCCATGGAGGCCGGCGCCGTGGTGCGCAAGGGCGCCATGAAGAACGAGAAGTGGATCGGCGCCTACGAGAACAATAACGTCGACGTCGGCCTGGCCACCGGCCTGCAGGGTCGCGCGCAGATCGGCAAGGGCATGTGGGCCATGCCCGACCTGATGGCCGCCATGCTCGAGCAAAAGATCGCCCACCCGCTGGCCGGGGCCAACACCGCCTGGGTACCGTCGCCGACCGCCGCCACCCTGCACGCCCTGCACTACCACAAGGTCGACGTGCAGGCCCGTCAACGCGAGCTCGCCTCGCGCACCCCGGCTTCGGTCGACGATATCCTGACCATCCCGCTGGCGGCCAACACCAACTGGTCGGACGAGGAAATCCGCAACGAGCTGGACAACAACGCCCAGGGCATCCTCGGCTACGTGGTGCGCTGGATCGACCAGGGCGTGGGCTGTTCGAAGGTACCGGACATCAACGATGTCGGCCTGATGGAAGACCGCGCCACCCTGCGGATTTCCGCCCAACTGCTGGCCAACTGGCTGCGCCATGGCGTGGTCACCCAGGAGCAGGTGCTGGAAAGCCTCAAGCGCATGGCCGCGGTGGTGGACAAGCAGAACGCCGGTGACGCCCTGTACCGCCCGATGGCGCCGAACTTCGATGACAACATCGCGTTCCAGGCGGCGATCGAGCTGGTGATCGAGGGTGCCAAGCAACCGAACGGCTACACCGAGCCGGTCCTGCACCGTCGTCGTCGCGAGTTCAAGGCGCGCAACGGGCTGTAGGTCATCAAGGGGCCGCTTTGCGGCCCAATCGCCGGCAAGCCGGCTCCCACAGGTCAACACTATCCTTGTGGGAGCCGGCTTGCCGGCGATTGGGCTGCGAAGCAGACCCCGTACGATTAGTCCATTCTCAGTTCTTTGCGTACCAGCTCCAGCAACTTGCCCAGGTCCACCGGCTTGAGCAAAAAGTCCACCACCCCCAGGTGCATCACGTCCACCGCCTCCTTCACATCGGTGTCGCCCGACACCACGATGATCGACAGCGCCGCCCGCTCGGACTCGCGAATCTGGCGAATCAACTCCAGGCCATCCTTCGGCTCCATGCGCAGGTCGGTGATCATCAGCGCGATCCGCGGTTCGTAATGCAGCTTCAACATCGCTTCCTGCGCGCCGTCAGCCGTCATGCAGGCGATACCTCGGCTCTTCAGGTACAGGCTCAGCGCCTCGCTGTTCACCGGGTTGTCGTCCACCACCAGCACCACGGGACGAGCCGCGACAGGCGCACTCACCCCAGCCAGTGCCTCGCGCTCGGCGTCACTCAGTATGTCGTCATGCTCGGCCATGGCCCATCTCGTCAAAAAAATCTCGTTCACAGCTTAGGACCGCGAAATTTACATAGCCCGGTTCGCCTTTCGTCGGGTCCTTGACAGCCTCGCTCTAGACTTACGTCCAATGGGCACCACAGTACGGCCAGCCGACCATGGAGGCCGAGAACAACAAAGCCGACCCCTATAGATAGATATATATAGTTCGGCGTAGCGATACGGTCAGCTTCATGAGCAAAAAGGACGCCTACACCCAGGCCGGCAGGACAGCGGTACTGCAAAACATCCAGGGCACCCTGCAGTTCCTGCAGCGTTTCCCGCCGTTCAACCAGATGGAACACAGCCACCTGGCCTACCTGGTGGAACAGTGCCAGCTGCGCTTCTACGCGGGCGGCGAAAGCATCATCACGCCGGCCGAGGGCCCGGTCGAGCACTTCTATATCGTCAAGCAGGGGCGCGTGGTCGGCGAACGTCACCATGTCACCAAACCAGGCACCGAGACCACCTTCGAGATCACCAGCGGTGAATGCTTCCCGCTGGCGGCCTTGCTCGGCGAGCGGGCCACCCGCACCGAGCACCTGGCCGGCGAAGACACCTTCTGCCTGCAACTGGACAAGGCCGCGTTCATCCGTGTGTTTTCCATGTCCGAGGTATTCCGCGACTTCGCCTTGCGCGGCGTCAGCAGCCTGCTCGACCAGGTCAACCAGCAAGTGCGCCAGCGCGCCGTGGAGACCCTGGGTACCCAGTACTCGCTCAACACACCGCTGGGCGAACTGGCGCTGCGCCACCCGGTTGTGTGCACGCCAGACACGCCCCTGCGCGAAGCCGTGCGGCAAATGCACGAACAACAGGTCGGCAGCATCGTGATCATCGATGATCAGCGCCACCCCATCGGTATCTTCACCCTGCGCGACCTGCGCCAGGTGGTGGCCGACGCCAGCGCCGAACTGACCGCGCCCATCGAGCGCTACATGACCGCCAAACCGTTCTACCTGAGCCCCCAGGCCAGTGCGTTCGACGCCGCCATGGCGATGACCGAACGCCACATTGCCCATGTCTGCCTGGTGGACAACCAGCGCCTGTGCGGGGTGATTTCCGAGCGCGACCTGTTCTCCCTGCAGCGCGTCGACCTGGTACACCTGGCCCGCACCATCCGCCATGCACCGCGGCTGGACAGCCTGGTGGCACTGCGCGGCGAAATCGGCCAACTGGTCGAACGCATGCTCGCCCACGGCGCCTCCTCGACGCAGATCACCCAGATCATCACCCTGCTCAACGACCACACCGTGTGCCGGGTGATCGAACTGGCCATCGCCGAGCGCGGCGACCCGGGCGTGCCGTTCAGTTGGTTGTGCTTCGGCAGCGAGGGCCGCCGCGAGCAGACCCTGTACACCGACCAGGACAACGGCATTCTTTTCGAGGCCCGTGACGGCGCCGAAGCCGAGGCGATCCGCGCACGCTTGCTGCCGTTGGCCCAGCAGATCAACCACAACCTGGCCCAGTGCGGCTTCACCCTGTGCAAAGGCAACGTGATGGCCGGCAATCCCGAGCTGTGCCTGTCGCGTGGCGAATGGGCGCGGCGCTTCGCCGGCTTCGTGCGCGAAGCCAGCCCCGAGAACCTGTTGGGCTCAAGCATCTACTTCGACTTGCGCGTGGTCTGGGGCGACGAGCAGGGCTGCGAGCAACTGCGCCAGGGACTGCTGGAGCAAGTCGCGGACAACCGAATTTTCCAGCGCATGCTGGCCGACAACGCCCTGCGCCAGCGTCCGCCGGTCGGGCGCCTGCGCGAGTTCGTGCTGACCCGCCAGGGTGACGACAAGGCCGCCACCCTCGACCTCAAGGTGCAGGGCCTGACCCCGTTCGTCGATGGCGCCAGGCTGCTGGCCCTGGCCCACGGCATCACGGCGTGCAATACCCTGGAGCGGCTGCGCCAGCTGATCGCCAAGGGCATCATCGACCCGCTCGACGGCGCCGCCTATGAAGAGGCCTACCACTTCATCCAGCAGACCCGCATGCAGCAGCACCAGCGCCAGAGCCGCGAGAACATGCCTTACTCCAACCGGCTCGACCCCGACAGCCTCAACCACCTGGACCGGCGCATCCTGCGCGAGTCCCTGCGCCAGGCCCAGCGCCTGCAGAGCAGCCTGGCCCTGCGGTACCAGTTGTGAACCTGTTCGCCTGGTTGCGCCCCACAGCTCCCGAACTCGATGCGGCGCTGCAGCGGCGCCTGGCCGCGCTGCCCAGCCCTGCGCCCCTGGGCGTGTGCTCCCTGCGCGAACAGCGCTGGGTGGTGCTGGACCTGGAGACCAGCGGCCTGAATCTCAATCGCGACCAGGTGCTGTCGATCGGCGCGGTGGCCATCGAGGACGGTGCCATCGACCTCGGTCGGCCGTTCGAGCGGACCCTGCGCCGCCCCGAACAGAAAACCAACGCCAGCGTGCTGATCCACGGCCTGGGCCCCAGCGCCCTGGCCGCCGGCTGCGAACCGGCCGAAGCACTGCTCGACCTGATGACGTTCATCGGCGACAGTCCGGTACTGGCGTTCCATGCCCCTTTCGACCAGCGCATGCTGGCCCGGGCGTTGAAGGACAGCCTGGGCCTGCGCCTGCAGCATCCGTTTCTCGACGTGGCGGAGCTGGCGCCGATGCTCAACCCCGACACAGTGCTGCGCGAGGCCGGGCTGGACGACTGGATCGCCCGTTTCGGCCTCGAAGTCCAGGCCCGCCACCATGCCAGCGCCGATGCCCAGGTGACCGCGGAACTTGCGTTGATCCTCTTCAGCCAAGCGCGCCGCCAGCAACTGGACAGCCCGCTGCAGCTGGAGCAGCGGGTGCGCCAGTGGCGACGACGCAAGACGCAGCACCACGGTCTCTGATTTTTATTGCGCTTTCCCCGCCATGCTGGCAATCCGATAAGCGTCAATTGCGCCCTCCCCCCTGCCTCTGCCACAATCGCGAATAATTATCGTTAGTTAACGCATTCTTTCCCGGGGAACGCTTCTTGACGTCTGCGCACAGTCCACATGCCGAACTGGTCGGCGCGCTGTACCGCGACCATCGCACCTGGCTGCTGGCCTGGCTGCAGCGCAGCACCGCCTGCCGCCAGCGTGCCGAGGACCTGAGCCAGGACACCTTCGTGCGCCTGCTCGGCCGCGAGCGTTTGGACGCCCCCCGCGAACCCCGCGCCTTTCTGGTCGCCGTGGCCAAGGGCCTGTTGTTCGACCACTTCCGCCGCGCCGCCCTCGAGCAGGCCTACCTCGCGGAACTGGCGCTGCTGCCCGAAGCCGAGCACCCGTCACCGGAACAGCAACACCTGATCCTCGAAGACCTCAAGGCCATCGACCGCTTGCTGGGCAAGCTCTCGAGCAAGGCCCGGGCAGCCTTCCTGTACAACCGCCTGGATGGCCTGGGGCACGCCGAGATCGCCGAGCGCCTCGGGGTGTCGGTCTCGCGCGTGCGCCAGTACATCGCCCAAGGCCTGCGCCAGTGCTATGTCGCCCTTTATGGGGAGCCGACATGAAGCATGCCCCGGTGTCCAGCAAGGTGCTGGAAGCGGCCATCGCCTGGAAGCTGTGCCTCGACGAAGGTAGCGGTACCCCGGACGAACGCAGCGAGTTTACGCGCTGGCACGCCGCCCACGAGGAGCACGCCCGCGCCTGGCTGCAACTGGGCATGCTCGACCAGCGCGTCAACACTGCCGCCGGGCCGGTACGCCACACTCTATTGCAATCCCGGGCCGGGTTGCGCCAGCGTCTGGGCGGCCTTGCTGGCATGCTGCTGCTCGGCGGCCTGCTGGCCTGGGCCGGCGCACCGTCACTGTCGCCCACCTACTGGCTGGCCGACCAACGCACCAGTACCGGCGAGCTGCGCACCCTGCGCCTGGAAGACGGCACCCTGCTCAGCCTCAACAGCCAGACCGCAGTGGACATCGACTTCCAGGGCGAACAACGGCTGATCGTCCTGCACCAGGGCGAGATCTCGGTGGAAACCGGCCACAAGGACAGCCGCCCATTGCTGGTGCGCACCGAGGAGGGCCGCCTGCGCCCACTGGGTACCCGCTTCCTGGTCAAGCGCGAGGAGGCCGGCACCCGCCTTGAGGTGCTACAGGCATCGGTAGCTGCCAAACCCCAGCACAGCGGCGACGAGCAGGTGCTGCGCGAAGGCCAGCAGGTGCTGATGAGCGCCGACGGCCTGGGCAGTGTCACCCCCGTGGCGGTCGGCAGCGACGCCTGGACCCGCGGCATGCTGGTGGTGGACAACGTGCGCCTGGCCGACCTGGTGGCCACCCTCGGCCAGTACCGCAGCGGTCATCTGGGCGTCAGCGACGCAGTGGCCGAGCTGCGCGTGAGCGGCAGTTTCCCGCTGACCGACACCGACCTTGCGCTGGCCTCGCTGCAACCGGTGCTGCCAGTGAAGATCGAACGGCATACGCCGTGGTGGGTCACCGTTACCGCCAAATAGCCCCAGCCAGACCACCCTTTGGGAGCCGGCTTGCCGCCTCCCAAAGGATTTTGCAAATCAGTCGTATTTTTTTTCACACCCCCCCTGTCACTTTCCCACTCTCGCTCGGCAAGGAAGCAGTCAGCACTATTTCGTCGAGGAGCCGCTGAATGTCCCGTGCCGTTGATGCTTTGCTTCGCCCCAGCCTGATGGCCCTGGCCATCGGCCTGGCCACCCCGTTGGCCAGCACCGCCCTGTTCGCCGCCGAACAGTCCGCCATGCGGGCCTACAACCTGCCCAGCGCACCGCTGGCCAGCACTTTGAACCAGATCGCCAGCCAGGCCGGTATCGCCCTGGCGCTGGATCCGGCGCTGGTCAGTGGGCGTAATTCGGCGCCGGTCAGCGGCCAGTACAACGGTATTGGCGCGCTACAGGCGGCCCTGCGTGGTACCGGCCTGCAGTTGCAGCAAAGCAGTGCCGGCAGCTACAGCCTGGTGGCGGAAGGCAGCCTGGCGCTGCCGGAGACCAACATCGACGCCAACAGCAGTTTTGAAAGTGCCTGGGGCCCGGTGGAGGGCTACACCGCCAAGCGCACCGCCGCCGGCACCAAGACCGACACCGCGCTGGTCGAAGTCCCACGCTCCATTTCCGTCGCCACCCGCCAGCAGATGAGCGACCGCGGCGTGCAGAGCCTGGATGATGCGGTGAAGTACATGCCAGGCATCGTCTCGGCCAGTTTCGGCAGCGACACCCGCTATGACTGGATGCGCGTGCGCGGCTTCGAGCCGACCCAGTTCCTCGACGGCCTGCCTCTGCCCCGCGGCGTGTATGCCAACCCGAAGGCCGAAACCTGGAACCTCGACCGCCTTGCGCTGCTGCGTGGCCCGGCCTCGTCGGTGTATGGCCAGACCCCGCCCGGCGGCCTGCTGGACATGGTCAGCCGCCGCCCCCAGGCCGAGAGCAGCCACGAGATCCAGCTGCAGTACGGTAGCGACAACCACCGCCAGATCAGCTTCGCCAGCACCGGCAAGCTTGATGAGCAGGGCCAGTTCCTCTATGGCGTCAGCGGCGTGGTGCGCGACAGCGGCACGCAGATCGACCATATCGACAACAAGCGCTACAACATCGCCCCAAGCCTGACCTGGAACATCGACGACGACACCTCGCTGACCTTCCTCAGCCAGTTCACCCGCGACGATACCGGCGCCACCAGCCAGTTCTACCCGATCCAAGGCACCAAGATCGACATGCCGTTCGGCAAGGTCTCCCGCCACAAGAACCTGGGTGATCCGGATTACGAATACTACGACCGCACCTACTACGCGCTGGGCTATGCCTTCGAACATCGTTTCAACGATGTCTGGCAGTTCCGCCAGAACCTGCGTTACACCAAATCGGAGCTTTCGTTCCAGACCATCACGGTCAGCAGCTATAACAAAGACTTCCCCCCGGTCACCGATGACGGCATTGCCAACCGCATGTCCACCAACACCGAGGAAAATATCGGCCAGTTCGCGGTCGACAACAACTTCCAGGCCGACTTCGCCACCGGTGCCGTGAGCCATACCGTGTTGATTGGACTGGACCACCAGCGCACCAATCACGACTATCTGGCGATCTATGGTTTCAATGTGCCGTCGATCGACGTCAACAACCCGGCCCATGGCCTGCCGATCATCCGCCCCGATCGTTCCTTGGCCTATTACGATTACAACCAGAAGACAGTGCAGACCGGCCTCTATGTTCAAGACCAGATGGCACTCGACAACTGGCGGCTGACCCTGGGCGGGCGACAAGACTGGGTCCACACCGGCACCAAGTTCTTCAACAAGGGTGATGCCACCAACACCCAGCGCGATAGCAAGTTCAGTGGCAACGCGGCGATCAGCTACGTCTTCGACTCCGGCCTGGTGCCCTACCTGTCCTATGCCGAATCCTTCCAGCCGGCCAGCAGCGCAGATGCGGACCCGCAGAAGACGTTCAAACCGACCGAGGGCGAGCAATGGGAACTGGGTATCAAGTACCAGCCTCCGGGCTCCAATACCCTGCTCTCTGCTGCGGTGTACGACCTGACCCAGAAGAACGTCCAGGTCACCAACAACATCGGTGGCACACCGGTCACCAGCCAGACTGGCGAAGTGAAAGTCCACGGCCTGGAACTGGAAGCCGTCTCCGACGTCACCGACAACCTGAAAGTGATCGCCGCCTATACCCTGGCCAAGTCCGAAGTCCAGAAAGGGCAGTACAAAGGCAACCGCCTGCAACAGATGCCCAACCAGCAGGCCTCCTTGTGGGCCGACTACACCTGGCATACCGGTGTGCTTGACGGCTTCGGCATTGGCCTTGGCGCACGCTACACCGGCAACCGCTACGGTGACGAAGCCAACACCTGGCTCGGCAAGAGCAAGGCCTACACTGTGTTCGACGCTGCGGTGCACTACGACCTGGGCCGCCTGGACAACAGCCTCAAGGGTGCTTCGGTAGCGGTCAACGCCAGCAACCTGCTGAACAAGGACTACCTCTCGACCTGCGACGGCTACTACTGCTACTACGGCGACCAGCGCAGCGTCGTCGCCAGCGCGACCTACAAGTTCTGAGTGACAGAAGCCATCGCGGGGCCAGCCCGCTCCCACGTTCAGTGGGGGCGGGCTGGCCCCGCGATGCGTAAGGAGCCGTGATGAAAAGCCAAACCATCCGCCGCTGGTCAGCGATCCACACCTGGAGCAGCCTGGTGTGCACGCTGTTCCTGCTGCTGCTGGCCCTGACCGGCCTGCCGCTGATCTTCCACCACGAGCTGGAACACCTGCTGGGCGATGCCCCCGAACTGCGCGAGATGCCCGCCGGCACCCCGCACCTGGACCTGCAGCAACTGGTGCTCAAGGCCGAGCAACACCGCCCTGGCGAAGTCATGCAGTACTTCGGCTACGAAGAGGACGAACCCAACGGCGTGGTGGCGATCATGGCCGCCACCGCCGGCACCCACCCCGACCAATCGCACACCTTCATGCTCGATGCCCGCACCGGCGAGGCCGTGGCCATGCCGGCGGCCAATGGCGGTTTCATGATGCTGATGCTGCGTCTGCACGTGGACATGTTCGCCGGGCTGCCCGGCAAACTGTTGCTGGCGTTCATGGGGGTGCTGTTCATTGTCGCAATCGTCTCCGGCACCGTGCTCTACGCGCCGTTCATGCGTCGTCTGCGCTTCGCCACGGTCCGCCACGACAAGTCGCGGCGCCTGCGCTGGCTCGACCTGCACAACCTGATCGGCGTGGTCACCCTGACCTGGGCCCTGGTGGTCGGCGTCACCGGGGTAATCAGCGCCCTGTCCGACCTGGTCATCGCCGCCTGGCGCAACGACAGCCTGGCGGCCATGGTCGCGCCTTATCGCGATGCCTCGCCGCTCACCGAGCGCGCCCCGGCCAGCCAGTTGCTGAAGATCGCCGAACAGGCCGCGCCCGGCATGCGCCCGGACTTCATCGCCTTCCCCGGCACGCGCTTCTCCAGCGAGCACCATTACGCAGTGTTCATGAACGGCGCCACGCACCTGACCTCGCACCTGTTTACCCCGGTACTGATCGACGCCCGTACCCTGGAAGTGACCGCAGTCGGCAACCGCCCCTGGTACATGGACGCCATGGGCCTTTCGCAGCCCCTGCACTTCGGCGACTACGGCGGCCGCCCGATGCAGATCCTCTGGGCTGTGCTGGACGTGCTCACCATCATCGTGCTCGGCAGTGGCGTATACCTCTGGCTCGGCAAGCGTCGCCGCCCCCGGGAGGCCATGGCATGAGCCACCGTTCGCAATCCACCGCCAAGGTGTTTGCCTGGCCGGCCGCCATCGCCCTGCTTGGCGTGCTGGGGCTGTTCGCTGCGCTGCTGGGCGACGGCGCCTGGGACATACTCGCCTGGCTTGGCCTCGGTATCCCCGCATGGCTGAGCCTGCGCGGCCTGCGCAAATAAGGTAGCGGGTTACTACTCGCCCAGCGCAGCCACATTGCAGCATGCCCGCTCCCCGACTCAAGGAGCGGCGCATGTTACCCCTACAACGTATCGATTTCCTTCACCACCAGGTACTGGCCTTGCTTGAATCGATGCCGGTTGCCACCCAGCCTTTGCCATCACGCCAGCAACTGCATGGCCAACTCGCCGCCTACTGGGCTACCACCGATAGCCAGGGCTGTTCACGCAGGACCCAGCTGACCGACATCCGGCGAGCGATGATGCACGCCGAGGCCGATCTGCGCCTGGCCGACCAGACGTTGAGCGCGGACCTGGCCTGCACCCTGAGGACCTTCCTGGACTTGCCACATGCCTGGCAACGCCGCCATCAACCGCTCGCCCAGCGTGCCCAGGCCTACCGCCCGGTGCTTTCGCGCAAAAGCCCCGCGTGGCGCGCGCCGCTCCCCGGCATGTTCGTGATCGTGACCGGGCAGGCGGATGGGCAAAACCTCGAAGCCAACCAGGCGACCGGCCCGGTGCTGCTATGGGGGCTGGCCCAAGGCCTGGAAGCCTATCCATCGCTGGACGCACTGCATCAGGAACTGTGCGAGCGCCTGGACGATCCGCTGCAGGGGCCGCCCTTGCTGCGCCCGCTGGTGGGCCAGACGCAGATCGAGAACGCCTGCCAGGCCGATCGCCTGCGCTACGAGTGGTACGCCGACGATCCGCTGCAAGCGCAGGTGGACGCCCTGGTGGAAACCCAGCGCCTGCGCCTGAACCATACCTGGCCAACCCTGGATGCAAGCCAACCGGAGCTTGCTGCCGAAGCCCTCCGCAAAGCCATGGCACTGGATATGGAAGCCGGCAGCAAGGCAATGCTCGACACTCGCTATGCGGCACTGCTGGAAAAAAACCTGCCCGATTGGCTGCGCCAAGCCAGCCCCGAGGCACTCACGCACATCATGCAAGGCATGCAGGAGCTGGTCGCGGCCGGCGAACAGGTGGCCGCACCCGGCATCCTTACGCTCAGGCAGTTCCAGCAGCAGGACACGCTGCGCAACTGGGCCAGGCAACGTGTACAGGACCGCCTGCGCAACGACTTCGGCCTGGCCCTGGAACCTTCGCGCATCCTCATCAATGTCACACACACACGTCAGACCGGGCCTTGGCTCTACCCCTTGCAACCTTCGCCCTACGTGACTTGGCGTGGCTTCGAGAAGGTGGGCGCAGAGCTGGTCGAGGCCTACCGCGCCAGCTATCCACTGGACGAGCTGGCTTTGCGCAACATCGCCTGGTTCGACTACGACTACTGGCTGACCGCAAGGGTGACCACGAGCGATGGCTCACCCCTGCCAGCCAAGCTGTCTCCAAGCTATGTGAAGGCACTGGTGCGAGAGCTGAATGTCGGCGACAGCTACGCCAGCTACCTGCGCGCACAACTGTTCGATACACCGGTCGGCATCTGGCGCCTGCATGCCCATGCCAAGGTCAACCGGGCACGCATGCGCGCCGAAGTGGCCAAGGCACGCTATACCAGGCACCTCTCCCCGGACTGGGCGGAACGCCACTACCGCTGGGTGGAGCAGGTGCTGTCGCAACCGCACAACGTGCTGCGTCCCAAGGTGGACGGGTACAAGGTGATCGCCCGCCAGTTGCTGATCGAAGGCAATACCGTGCAGGGGGTGTTGCTGCTGACCAGTCAATCGCCCAACAGCAGCGCGTTCGTGCTGTACACCCCCGACGCGCCCGACCGCCGCGCCTGGCGATCGTTCGACAGCTCCCACGCACTGTTACGCCTGTTGCGCAAGAAGCCTGCACTACGCCGCTACATCGCCCAGCGCCTGCCCCAGATGACCGCTTCCCAAGTCGAGCAGCTGTTGCTCAAGGGGCGCCTGGGCAAGGTGCTGCAGACCCCTGCCATCGACGACGACCTGTTCCTGGCGTATTACATGGCTGAAGCCCGCGCCATGCTGGCAGCGGCCGATGCCAACAGCCACAGTACCTTCGAAGCCGATACCGAGCAGGCGTTCAAACTGACCTGGACCGTGCTGGGCCTGATCAGCATCCTTCTGCCGGCCAAGGTGATGATTCCATTGGCACTGGGGCGCATGGCGCTGGAAATCTGGAGCGGCGTCGAAGCGTACCGCAAGGAGGACATCAACGCGGTGCTCAGCCATGCCTACAACGCGCTGAGCCACCTCCAGGATGCCGGCACCAGCATGGCCAGCACCGGCATGATGCGCCGCGTGCTGCGCGGTATGCCGAGGCAACCACCCTTGCCCCTGCCGCTGCACTTCGCCGCCCCCCCTGAAACCACCAATCTGCGCTATCGCATCGACGGCCTGTACGGCGAAGAAGTCTACGAAAAGGTTTCGACGGTCGAAGGGTTGTCCGAGTACTTCGTCCAGGATGCTCAAGGGCGCTACTACAAGGTGTCGTTCGATGGTAGCCGCTGGCGGGCCGTCGACCCCGACCGGCCCGATGCCTACCTCACGCAGCCGGTCAAGCGCCTGGCGAATGGCAACTGGGTCATCGACTCTCCACTGCTGTGGTACGACGGCCTGCCTGACCTGAAAAGCCTGCTGGACGATTGCCGCCTGCAAGTGCTGAACAAGGGCATGGCGGTCGACGGCGCCAACAGCCTGTTCAGCGCCGACGAGCAACTGTACCTGCAGACGGTGGGCGGCCAGTTGCCGTTACGTCGCCACCTGCTGCCTGGCTACTACCACCTGCCCATACCCGAGGCCGCGCTCGCTGGCGTGGTGCCTTGGGCCGTCCTGCGCTGGCAGGACGGCCAATGGCACATCCGCGTGCGCCAGGCAGGGCGCAGCAGTGACTGGCTGGCCCTGCCAGACGCTTACTCGGTCAGCCTCGGCAACAGCCTGTCGAGTCGTTGATGCAGGGCGCTGCCCGTTGGCCAATTGCGCAACAGTCGCGCCCGGTCGCGGGCATAGGCGGGAGCGAAGCTGAGCTGGGTGGCGTGCTGGCACATCGCGTCGAGGTCGATCAGCGACCACCGGCCGTTATCCCAGAACAGGTTGTGGCCCTTGAAGTCGCCATGGCTGATGCGCTCGCGGATCAGCTGCCGCATCACCCACACCAGGGCATCGACCTGCTCTTGCGGCGCGTTGCCATCGTCCACGTAAGGTGCAAAACACGCGATCAGGTCCGGCCCGTCGGCGTACTCGGTTACCAGGTAGGCCGTGCTGCGCAGCCCCATCACCCGCTGCTCCAGCACCGCCAATGGCCGTGGCGTGGCAATGTCGAGAAACTCAAGGCGATGCCCTTCGATCCACGAATGCCAGGCCCGGCTCGGGCGCCAGAAGCGCTTGAACCAGTGCGCGGTGTTCTTGATGTTGTAGCGCTTGAGCACCAGCGTGCGGCCACCCACCTCGATACGCGCCACGCTGGCCGCGCCACCGGTCTTGTACAGGTGGCCCTGGTCAATCAACGCATCGGCCTGCTCGAGCACCGGCAGCAGCGCCTCGACCTCGCCGCGGCGGATGGCGCGCAAGCCCGACAGGTTGCGCGCAACGCTGAACAGCGTGCATTCACGCCCGGCCTTGTCCAGGTAGTCCTTCAGGCGCCAGTTGCGCACCTTGTCCACCTGCTTCTGCAACGCCTCAAGCGGCAACGCATGCTCGGCGTTGGCCAGGATGTAATGCACCAGTGCCTCTTCGATGTACGGCTCCAGGCGCTTGGGCAACTGGGCAAAGAACACCCCGAGGTTTTCCAGCACACGCTGGCGCGACAGCTGCTGGCCGGGCGTTTCGGCCTTGACGCCGGCGCCATCGATCAAGTACAGCGTACCGTCCTGGCGCAGCAGGTTGTCCAGGTGCAGGTCCTCCTGCCACAGGCCCTTGGCATGCAAGTGTGCGATGGCGGTCAACGCCTCGCCCAGCACCAGGTGCTGCTCGTCGGCGAGCATCGGCAATGACTCCACCTTGGCCCAGGCGTCACCCAGGCTTTCGGCGTGATCAAGGTATTCGAACAGCAGCCAGCCACCTTCGCCTTCCTTGAGGCCGTCGACCAGCAGGCGCGGCGTGGTCAGGCCCTGATCGGCCATCAGCCGGGCGCCATCGCGTTCGCGCTGGAAGTGGCGGGCGGCATTGCCGCCGACCAGCAACTTGGCCAGGACCTTGGTGCCACGCCAGATGCCGGCGCCGACATAGCGCTGGCCCGGCAGCACGCGCAGCAGACTGAGCAGTTGCAGGTCGGCGCTGCCTGCGGCGTCGGCGAGGGTGATGGTCAGGGGCAGGCTCGGGCTGCGCCCGGCCTCCTTCAGTTCGGACAGGCGCATCAGCGGGCCTCTTTGTGACGGCGACGTTGGGTCAGGCGTTGCAGCAAGGTGGAAACCAGGGCGCTGTCCGCCGGTTGCTCCAGGTAGGCGGCCAGCAGCACGCGCACGTCGCCCTCACCCCAGGCCCGGGCACGCCGTAGCAGCGGCTCGAGGTCCTTGACCCGGTCACGCATGCCGAACAGCAGCGGGCGGGTCTTCTCCAGGTCGATCAACTGTGCCTGCCAGCCTTCGCGGCGCTCACGCAGGAAAATGTGCTTGGGGTAGAAGCAACCGTGCATCTGCCCGGCGCCGTGGAGTGTGCGCGCCAGCTGGCCACAGGCCTGGAGGATGCCCTGGCGTTGCGGCGCGGATGTCTGCGGCCAATGGCCGAGCAAATGCTCAAGGTCGGTCCATTCGTCCAGCGCCCGGGTCATGAGGATCGCCCGGTGTTGGCCGGCCTGTTTGCGCTCCCCATAGAAAACCGCCTGCAAGGCCGGGATATCGAGCTTCTGGTAACGGCTGATGTTGCGAAACTCACGGGCGAAGGTCGGCTCGCCGAACGGCCGGTGCAGGCTGCGAGTCAGGTAGTCGCTCTGGCGCTTGAGGTAGTACCCCTTGCCCTCGAGCTCGAGGCGGAACACGCTGCTCCAGCCGCCGCGGCCGGTGTTGGGTTCGTCCACGGCGTCAAGTTGCAGGGCCCAGAGCGCCTCGAAGTCGCCCAGGCCGTGCCGTTGCAGCAGTGCCTGGTCGGCACTGGCCAGGTAGTCGGTCATTCCCTTCCCTCGAAAAAGCTCAGCACCTGACGGATGCGCTTCTTGTCGCGCGCATGCAGGCGCGCATGCCCCCGGTACTGCAGGTAGAAGCGCAGGCGCTGGGTCGCCGACAGGTGATACTTGGCGACCTTGTCCAGGCAGGCCAGGTCCTTGATCAACCGGTGGCGCAGCATGAAACCACGCCAGAAGTCGCCCGTCGGGCAATCGATGAAGAACAGCGTGCCCTGGTCATCGACCAGCAGGTTGCGCCATTTGAGATCGTTGTGGGCGAAATGGTGATCGTGCATTACCCGGGTGTGCCGCGCCAGCTGACGGCTGACATGATCGACCCAGGCCGCGTCACGCAGGCGCGGGTCATTGCGCTCGGCCAACGCCGAGAGGTCCTCGGTGCGTGGCAGTTCGCGAGTGATCATCGCCCCACGGCCAAACGCCAGGCCCTGGCGCTCGAGGCCCCAGGCGACCACGTCGGCGGTGGGGATGCCCCATTTGGCGAACTGCTTGAGGTTCTGCCACTCAGCCTTGACTCGCGGGCGCCCCAGGTAGCGGCGCATGTGCTTGCCGGCTCCGGTGTAGCGTTTGACGTAGTAGTTGACCCCGTCCCGTTCGATGCGGATGACCTCGCTCAACGGGTCGCGGGTCAGACGCTCGCCCTTGATGGCGAACACCGCGTCGATACTGCCGAAATCGGCCGCCAGGTGCGCATACTCAGGCGCCAGGTTCCAGCTCGCCATCAGAGTGCGTCCCCGTAACGTTGCTTGCGGTCGTAGAGCTTCTGCGCCTTGCGCTCCAGCCAGGCGAGCAGTGCAGCCTCGTCCTTGAGCACCTGGCGCAACGGGCGCTGGAAGTAGCCGCGCAAAAAGCGCAGCTTGTCGCGACGGGTCAGACCGATGTCCAGGGCCGAGAAATACAGGGCCGCCAGGTCCTTGTCGCGCCAGCGGCGGCTGACCGTCGCCCGAGTCTGGGCACGGTGCAGGTCGATCACCGACAGCCGGAAGTCGTCCGCCGTCACCGGGCGATCGGTGTGCAGCAGGAAGTGGCAGATGTAGCAGTCGCGGTGGTTGACCCCGGCGCGGTGCATGCCGCCGGTCATCTTCGCCACCTCGGCGATCAGCGCGCGCTTCAGGCGGGGCGCTGGCGGCTGCTTCACCCAGTCGATGCTGAAGTCTTCCAGGCTGACCGTCGGCGCCAGCTCCTGGGTGACGATGAACGAATGCTGGGTGGCCGGATTGCCGCCGCGCTCGCCGTAGGCCACCGCGGTCATGGTCGGCACGCCGACTTCATGCAAGCGCTGGATAGCACGCCACTCCTGGCCGGCGCCAAGCACCGGCAGCTTGGCGCTGAACAGGTTCTTGAAGATTTCACCCCAGCCGATGCCACGGTGGATCTTGACGAAGAAGCCTGCGCCATCGACCTCGGTACGCAGGGTGCGACGGCCTTCCAGTTCGCGGTACACCTCGCCCTGCAGGGCCTCGACGGCATCGAAGGGGTCACGCCCGGCCCACAGGCGCTTGAACGGTTCGGCCAGTATCAGCTTCATGCGGTCTCCTGCCCAAGGATCACGTCGGCGGCATGCTGCGGCATGCTGTACAGGTCGGCGGTGGCGGCGAATGCCACGCCGTTGCTCGACCAGGATGCACGGGCCGCGGCGTCCTCGAGCATGCGTTGCAAGTAGGCGTTGAGCTGGTCCTGCTCGAACGGCTCGTCCAGCACCAGGCCGCTGTCGGCCTCGGCGATGTAGTGGGCGTAGCCGCACACCTGCGACACCAGCACCGGCAGGCCGGCGACCAGCGCCTCGAGCAATACGGTACCGGTGTTTTCGTTGTAGGCAGGGTGGATCAGCAGATCGGCGCCGAGCAGGAAGCGTGGGATATCGCTGCGCCCCTTGAGGAACTGCACCTGTTCACCCAGGCCGAGCGCAGTACTCTGCACCTGGAACAGCTTGGGGTCGTCCTGGCCGATGACCATCAGTTTCGTGCGTTTGCGCAGGCTCGACGGCAGCGCCGCGAGGGCCTTGAGGCTGCGGTCAACGCCCTTGGTCTTGAAGCCCGAGCCAATCTGTACCAGCAGCAGCTCGTCGTCGGCCAGGCCGAACTCCTGACGGAAGGCGGCGCGGATGGCCTCGGCGTCGGCCGGGCGCCGGCGGTCCTGGGAAATGCCCGGCGGCAGCAGGTGGAAACGCGCCTCGGGAGTGCCGTAGTGCTTGATGAACAGCGGCTGCTGCACCTCGGAGATCATCAGGATCTCGGTACGTGCGTCCTTGGCGAACACCGCCCGCTCGTATTCGGCGAAGTGGCGATAGCGGCCCCAGCGGCGGTAGAGGCCGCCGCGCAGGGTCTGGGCCTTGTCTTCGAAGCAGCCGTCAGCGGCGTAGTAGACGTCCAGACCAGGCATCTTGTTGAAGCCGATCAGGCGATCGACCGGGCGCTTGGCCAAGTCTGCGGCCATCCAGGCGCTGAGCTTCTCGTTGCGCCGGTGGTTGAACAGCGCCTTGACCGGCGCCACCAGCACCTCGAAGCCCGGCGGAATGTCACCTTCCCAGATCAGCGTGTACACACGGATCTGGTGGCCACGCTTCTGGCATTCGAGGGCGATGCGCATGAAGTCACGCTGCAGCCCGCCAAAGGGGAAATACTTGTAGAGCACAAAAGCCAGTTGCATCAACGAACATCCTCAGCCAGCAGCAGCGCGCTCAAGCGGCCCGCCACATGCTCGGGATTCAGGCGAGTGAAGCACAGCGGCCACTCGCGTTTGAGATCGAACCGGCGCAGGTCCTCGGCGCTCGGTTTGTAGGTGCACTTCTTCTGCAGGCACGGGGCGCAGGGGAAGTCGCTCGCCTGGTGGATCTGGGCGCGTCCGTAGGCACCGGTCAGACCAGGGTTGGTGGGGCCGAACAGGGAGATGGTCGGCACATCCAGGGCGGCGGCCAGGTGGCCCAGGCCGGTGTCCACCGCCACGCAGGCCTTGGCGGCGGCCAGCACACGGGCTACGCCCGCCAGGTTCAATTTGGGCAGCACCTGGCAATTGTTCAAGCCCTGGGCGATACGCTCGGCGCGGGCTTTTTCCGCAGGGTTGCCCCATGGGAGCATTACCTGCAGCTTGCGCCGGCCCATGCGCTCGGCCAGCTCGCGCCAGTAGGCCTCAGGCCAATGTTTAGTGGCCCAGGTGGTGCCATGCAGGAACACCACGTAAGGCGCGGCGGGCGGCAGTTGCAAGCGGTTGAGGTCAAGGCCGTAGTTGCCCAGCCCTTCCGGCAGGTCGTAGGCCAGGGCCAGGGCGAACAGTTGCCGCACGCGTTCAACGGCATGCTGGCCGACAGCGACCGACAGCCGCCGGTCGTAGAAGCGGCTGGCCCAGCCCTCACGGGCCGAGTAACGGTCCAGACCGGCTACCGGCGCTTTCACGTAACGGGTCAGCCAGGCCGACTTGACCAAGCCCTGGGCATCGATCACCAAGTCGTACTTGTGCTCGCGCAGGCGCTGCTTGAAGGCCTTCCATTCGCCGCTCTTGAGCGTCTGCCAGATATTCTTGCGCCAGCGGCGGATCGCCACCGGGATCACCTGGTCGACCGCCGGGTGCCAGCTGGGGATCTCGGCGAAACCTTCCTCCACCACCCAGTCGAAACGGATGCCGGGGATGGCGTGGGCGGCGTCGGTAAGCGCTGGCAACGTATGGATGACGTCGCCCAGCGACGACGTCTTGATGATCAGGACCCGCACTCAGTCGACCTCGGCCACGGTTGCGATCAGGTCGGAGCCACCCAGGCTGTGCAAGGCGGCGATCACTTTAGCCGGCTCCAGCAGCCGCAGGCAGTTGTAGTGGCCGAAGCGGCAGGTGCGGTCGAAGCAGGGGCTGCATTCGATACCGGTGCGCACCACTTCCACCTGGTCGGCCAGCGGCGGGGTGAAGCCCGGCGAGGTCGAGCCATACACCGCCACGAGCGGACGGTTGAGGGCGGCGGCCACGTGCATCAGGCCGGAGTCATTGGACACCACGGCGCTGGCGCAGGACATCAGGTCGATGGCCTCGGCCAGCGAGGTCTCGCCGGCCAGGTTGCAGGATTCTTCGCGCAGGCCCGGGATCAGTCGGTCGCGGATCTGCTCACCGACCGGGTGGTCGTTCTTCGAACCGAACAACCACACCTGCCAGCCCTGGCGGATCATCGCCTCGGCCACCTCGGCGTAATGCTCGGCCGGCCAGCGCTTGGCCTCGCCGAACTCGGCGCCGGGGCACAGGGCGAGCACCGGGCGGTCCAGCTCCAGGCCAAACTTGGCCAGGGCGGCCTCGCGGCTGGCGGCCTCGATTTGCAGGGCCGGGCGCGGATACGGCTTGGGCAGCTCGATACCCGGTGCGTAGGCCAGGGCCATGAAGCGCTCGATCATCAGCGGGTAACGCGCCTTGTCCAGCTTGCGCACATCGTTGAGCAGCAGGTAGCGCATCTCGCCGCGCCAGCCGGTGCGCTTGGGGATACCGGCGAAATACGGCACCAGCGCCGACTTGAGCGAATTGGGCAGCAGGATCGCCTGGTCGTACTGGCCGGCCAGCGACTTGCCGATGCGCCGCCGCGTGGCCAGCTCCAGCGCGCCGTGGCCGAGCGGGAAGCTCAAGGCCTGGCGCACCTCGGGCATGCGTTCGAGGATGGGCCGGCTCCACTCGGGTGCCAGCACGTCGATCACGCAGTCGGGGTGCTGCTGTTTGAGGCTCTGGAACAGGGTCTGCGCCATCACCATGTCGCCGACCCAGCTGGGGCCAATGATCAGTATTCTCATGCTTTATCCAGAAACATTCGGGGAGGCTGCAGGCTGCGCTACAACCTGGCCTCCCCTCTTTATATTCAGGCTATGTGGCGGACAGTGTACCACCGAGGGCGCATTGCGCCCTTTTCGCCGCAGCGCGGCCCCGGCAAGCTCAGGTCAACCCAAGCTGCCCCCAGATCCGCCTTACCTCACGGCGCTCCTCGGCGAACTGCGCCGCGTCGATCATCCCGGCCTGCTTCTGCAAGGCCTGGCGGTGCGAGGCCGAGCGGAACGCCTTGTACAGCTCGCGCAGCAGCACGGCGTCGGCGGCGGGCATCAACCCGGCCTGTTCGAGCTCTTCGAGGATGCGGATGTTGTCGGTCCAGCGCAGTATGGCCGGATGGTCGTGGGACCAGGCCAAAGCGGCGTATTGCACCATAAATTCGATATCCACGATACCGCCGGCATCCTGCTTGATATCGAAGGGCTGGCCGGCATCGAAGGCATTGCTCGCCGTGCCTGCGCCGGTGGCCTTGGTGCCCAGGTTGTCGCGCATCTTGGCGCGCATCTCGCTCACTTCGGCGCGCAGTTTGCCCAGGTCGCGGGGCTGGCCGAGCACCTTGGCCCTAACGCCCTCGAAGGCCGTCGCCACCTGCGGGCAGCCGACCAGCACCCGGGCCCGTACCAGGGCCTGGTGTTCCCAGGTCCAGGCCTCGTTCTGCTGGTAGCGCTCGAAGGCGCCCAACGAGCTCACCAGCAACCCCGAGGCGCCGGACGGGCGCAAGCGCATGTCCACGTCGTAGAGCTGGCCGGAGTTGGTCTGGGTGGTCAACAGGTGGATGATGCGCTGGCCCAGGCGGGTGTAGAACTGCGCGCTGTCGATCGGCTTGGCGCCGTCGGTCTCGGCGTTGGGGTCACCATCGTGGATGAACACCAGGTCCAGGTCCGAACCGTGGCCCAGCTCGAGGCCGCCGACCTTGCCATAGCCGACGATGATGAAGCCAGGGTCGCACAGGCTGCCGTCGCTGCGCTTGGGCTGGCCATGGCGCGCCACGGTCTGGCGCCAGGCCAGGGCCAGCACCTGGTCGAGAATGGCCTCGGCCAGCCAGGTCAGGTAGTCGCTGACCTTCATCAGGGGCAGGTTGCCGCTGATCTCCGAGGCGGCCACGCGCAGGCTGTGGGCCAGCTTGAAGTGGCGCAGCGCCTCCATCTGCTGCTCAAGGTCATCCTCGGGGATGCGGGTGAGCCGCTCACGCAGCTCGGCAGCCAGCTCCGGGGCCAGCGGCGGGCTGAACAGCCGACCTTCATTGAGCAGCTCGTCAAGCAGCAGCGGGTAACGGGCAATCTGCTCGGCAATCCATGGACTGGCCGCGCACAAGGTCAGCAGACGGCGCAACGCGCCGGGATTTTCGGTGAGCAGCACCAGGTAGGCCGAGCGGCGCGCCACCGCCTCGACCAGGGGCAGCACCCGCTCCAGCACCAGGTCAGGGTTGTCGTGCTCGACCGCCTGGGCCAGCAGGCGCGGGATGAAGGCATCCAGGCGTTCACGACCGATGCGCTGCATCGAACGCAGCGTCGGGCTGACCCGCAAGGCATTGAGCCGGCGCAGCGCCTCGGCAGGCTGGTGGAAACCGGCCTCCTGCAACTGGCGCCCGGCGGCTTCTTCATCCTGGGCCTGCTCCCACAGGGGCGACCATTCGCCACCGACTACGAGTTCGCCCTCGGCTTCATCCTCATCCGGATCGGCGATCACCTGACGGAAATGCCAGTCGATCCGCCCACGCCAGTGCATCAGTTGGGCATGGAAGCCATCCCAATCGGCAAAGCCCAGCATATAGGCGATGCGCGCGCGGTCGGTCGGGTCATCCGGGAGCATCTGGGTCTGGCGGTCGGCGATGGCCTGGATCGCGTGCTCGGTGTAACGCAGGAACTCATAGCCGTCGCGCAGCTCGGCGACCACCGCCGGCGGCAGGTAGCCCTGGCCCTCCAGGGTGGTCAGCACCTTCAGCAGCGGCCGCTGCTGCAGGCTCAGGTCGCGCCCGCCATGGATCAGCTGGAATGCCTGGGCGATGAACTCGACTTCGCGGATGCCGCCGGCCCCCAGCTTGATATTGTCGGCCATGCCCTTGCGCCGCACCTCCTGCTGGATCAGCTGCTTCATGGTGCGCAGCGCTTCGATCGCGGAGAAGTCCAGGTAGCGCCTATAGACGAAAGGCCGCAGCATTTCCTGCAGCTGCGCGCCGGCCGCCTGGTCGCCGGCCACCACCCGCGCCTTGATCATGGCGTAGCGTTCCCAGTCGCGCCCCTGGTCCTGGTAGTACTGCTCCAGGGCATTGAAGCTGAGCACCAGCGCGCCGGCCGAACCGTACGGGCGCAGGCGCATGTCGACACGGAACACGAAGCCATCGACGGTGACCGGGTCGAGCGCCTTGATCAGGCGCTGGCCGAGGCGGGTGAAGAACTCCTGGTTGTCCAGCGAGCGCTTCACGCCTTCGGTTTCACCGCCCTCGGGGAAGGCGAAGATCAGGTCGATGTCCGACGACAGGTTCAACTCCACCGCGCCCAACTTGCCCATGCCCAGCACCACCAGGTGCTGGGGCTGGCCGCTGCGGTTGCCGATGGGGGTGCCGAACTGCTGGCAATGGCGCGGGTAGAGCCATTGATAGGCTTCGTCGATGCTGGCATCGGCCAGGTCGGACAGGTCGCGGCAGGTCTCGGCCAACGCTGCCTGGCGGCTCAGGTCGCGCCAGATGATGCGCAACTGCTGGCGATTGCGCTCGCGACGCAGGTTGCGCGCCAGTTCGTCCTCGCTTTGCGCAGCCTGGGCGACGACGTGGATGTGAGCACGCAGTTGGCCCGGGGTGTATGCCCGGTCCATCGCGCCACTGGCCAGCAGCTCGAACAGCACCGCCGGATCGCGCTGCTGGCC
>Ga0247818_10000357_pt1 | contig 28084 bp, 48 predicted proteins | sample 13C_Glucose_Day1_FD_192424 | JGI IMG/M metagenome (GOLD analysis project Ga0247818, IMG submission 192424) | Soil microbial communities from agricultural site in Penn Yan, New York, United States - 13C_Glucose_Day1 | ecosystem: Environmental > Terrestrial > Soil > Agricultural land | place... | reverse complement strand
GTACAGCCGCAGGAAGGAACGCAGGTGCGCGTCCGAGAACATGTAGGTCGCGACGCCTTCGCCGGTGAAGTCGACGCGCTCGACATCGGGAATGAGGGCCCGGACGGATCCGATGTCGGTGTCGAAGTCCGGGGGATAGACGGAGACGGTGTCGGCCATGGACCGAGTATCCCCCGAAGGATCACGGAAACGGCCTTCTCAGCGGCACTTCTCGCACAGTCGCACCAGGGCGCCCTGGGTCCGGGCGAACGGCTGCCAGCACGACCGGCACACCGCCGGGTACTGAGAGGGCCTCTCAGGGCCGTTCTCCGTCCCGTCCGACTCCTGGGGTGCCGGAACCACTGTGAGGCGCGCAGGCGGGCACTCAGCCTGGTTCTCGGGCGTCTCACTGGCGAAGCCCAGGTCGTCGAGCAGTGAAATCTCTTCGTCCTCGCCCGAGGCTCCGCCCGAGGGCTCACAGGATGAGAGAGAGATGTCTTCGAGAGGGACAGTCTTCTTAGAGAGTGCGGCCTCAGCCGACTGTCGGGTATCCCGGCACTCGGTGCTGACCTGCGGTTTCTCCTCCTCGACCCTTGGGGCGTCTGGGTCGTCACCGAGTGCGGGTTTTCCGGCACTCGGCTCATCCGAGCATTCGCTGGTCCGGGCACCGAGGTCCACCACGACCTTCTCGGGGTCCGGCTTGGTCTTCGCCAGCTTCGTCGCCCGCGCCTTCGAACGGTTGCGGGCGGTCTGTGTGGGTTCGATGAAGCGCACATCCATGACGAGCGGCTCGGAGGCGATTCGCAGCAGAAGCTCCGACACCTCCTCGTCGGAAGCGGGTGTGTCGTAGGTGATGATCTCGGTGAACCAGTGGCCTCCGCCGCCGATCTGCACACGGACCTTCACGACATACCGTGCCACCTGGAGCAGGCCCATGGCATTTGCCAGAGCCTCCCGGCCGTATCCGTACTTCTTACCGACGCGTTCCAGCGTCATGTCCCAGCCATCCTTCTGGCGCAAAAGCACCGTGAGGAGAGCGAGCGCCATGAAGTCGAGATGCTGCGCATCGTCGATAGTGGCATTGGGGATGGAGGCAAAGCTGCGCTGCCGTCCGTGGCGAGTGCGGGCCACCAGGTCTCCTGTCCTCTGACCTGCGATGCTGGCCGCGCAACACCCTGTGGGATACGATGGCGGCATCGCTGGCTGATAGCGATTCTGCGGGGAACCCGGCCTGACTCAGCGGTCATCATGGGCCGGGTTTTCTGTTTCCCATCCTACCTTTCGGGCGCCGAAAGCCCCAGAAAACCCCTGGGTATCCCCCGGGTTTTCCGTGTGGCTACCTATGGTGTGTCCATCACCACGCAACGTACCCTGGCCTAAGGCATGGCCAATGATTTAGCCTTCGCGCGGAGACAGAAGGAGGCGCACCACATGCCTGCACCATGCACCACGGGCGTCCCTCGACAGCGGGAGGCGACCGCACCGGCGGAGAACATGAGCGGCGAGGAGGCCATTGCCGTGTACAGGGAGTGGAGGGCCCGCGTCATCGGGGACCGTGACAACCGTGTGCACGACATGTTCGACCTCCTCGCCGAAATGCGAGAGGAACCTGGCTCCTAGGCGCTCACTTCCGCCCAGACCTTCTTGCCACCGAAGACACGCTCCCACCCCCACGCGCTCGCCAGGGCGTCGACCAGGGCGATGCCACGCCCCGATTCGTCGGTATTCCCTGTGCGCGGCGCGTGGGGCTCCTTCGGCGAGCGGTCCCGCACTTCAAGCCGGACCGTCTGGTCCCCGACCCTGGTAATGGTTGCGCCGATCTTCGGGGTCTCGGTGTGGAGGATCGCGTTGGTCATCAGCTCGGACACCACCATCGTGATGTCGTCGATCAGATCATCGAGCCCCCAGGTCCGGAGAGCCAGGGTCATGTCGTGCCGGATCTCTTTCACCGAGGTCCGGTCGGAAGGGTAGGTCTTCTCGTACTGCTGCGGCCCTACGCATGCTGCTGTCATCGTCATCGCGCGGCTCCGTCGCTCGCGTTCGAGGGTGTGCGGCACCAGTGCGCCGCCTGGGTTGGTATGACTGAACTTTCCCCGTTGTGCCAAGGTGTCGCGAAGTGTTCCACCGGATCGGCATGATCACCACAAACTCGCCCGGACACTGACGTAATGAACAGACTCTCGCGCAGATGCGGTAATGACAAGTCTCTCTGTGACATAATCTCGCTATCGCGAACAAGCGTTCCACCTTCGGGCGGCGCGGGCTCGCCAAAGGAGAAGACGTCAGTCACAGAGGGCACAGGAGACGACATGGCTTACAGGGGAATCGCCACCATGAGGAAGCGCCTCATCGGCTCGAAGCTCCGCCGACTCCGCGAGGACCACGGCATGAGCATCGACGTTGCCGCGCAGCACCTCGGAGTGGGCAAGAGCGTGGTGTACCGCCAGGAGACGGGGCACACCGCCACCTCCATCGCGGACGCCAAGACCTACCTCGACATCTACGGCATCGAGGACCCTGTGGTCCGTGAGCGGATCATCGCGCTGGCCCGCGCCTGCCGGGTACGCGGGTGGTGGTTCGCCTACGGCGAAACCGCCAGTGACGAGCACGTCGACCTGGCCGACATCGAAGACCTGTCGACCGAGCTGCGCACAGTCAACCTGAACAGCTTCCACGCCCTGCTGGAGACCGAGGAGTTCGCGCAGGCGTCGCTGGTCAACTCCCGGGGGCTGCTGGCGCAGGAGAAGCTCAACCCCGAGGACGTGCTCTCCCTGCGGCGCGAGCGGCGTTCCATCCTGGACCGCGACGACCCGCCGAAGGTCTGGGCCATCGTCGCCGAGCCGGTGCTCTCCCTCGAATTCGAGGACCCGTCCGTCATGATCGGCCAGATCGAGCACCTGCTGAACCTCGGCGAGCGCCCCAACGTCACCATCCAGCTCCTGCCGATCGGCAGTCCCGGAAACATGCTCATCGCGGGGTTCCTCAGCGTGATGGGCTTCGACGGCACGCCGGACGGTTCTGTGGTACACACGTACCGGTCTTTCAGTGATCACCCGGACCAGGTGAAGCTGGAGCTGTCCCGGTTTTCCGAGGTGCAGTCCCACGCCCTGTCCCGGATCGACACCAGACATCGCCTGGAAAAGCTCCTGGCGAACCTCCGTGCAGCGCAGAAGGAGAACATCGCATGACCAACGACCAGGGTGCCACCGGCTGGCACAAGTCCAGCTACAGCGACTCCACCGGCGGTGCCTGCATCGAGCAGGGCGTTTCCGTGGACGGAGCACATGCGGTGGTCCGCGACACCAAGAACGACGGCGTCGGCGCCGTTCTCGGGTTCCACCCGGATGCCTGGGTGAAGTTCGTGAAGTCCGTGCGATAGGCTGCACGCTCACGGTGAGGAGAGCCCGGCCGCGTCCATCTGGCGGCCGGGCTTCTTTCTGTCCCGGATCAGGGACCCACGGCCGCCCAGGGTCCGGCGAAGTCGGTTCCCACATTGGACGCCGGAGTGATCGTGGCGGGAAGCGTGGTCAGCGAAGATCCGTTCGTGGCGAACCGGAATGTTGCCGCCGTGTAGCCGATGTTCGCTGCCGCGTCCACACCGGTCCAGCCCGAAGCGCGAGTCAGCGTCGGGGTAGCGGAGGCGTTGAAGAGCAGCGCGACCCAGTAGAAGGAACCGGCCGTCAGCGCCGTCGAGGCGATGGTGGTGGACTTCAGTCCGGCCGAGCTGATGACCGCGTCCACGTTGGTGACGGCCAGCCGCGTTCCGGTCGAGTCGTACAGCGCCACCTGGTTCTGGGTGGCCACCGGTCCCGCGCCGACGTTCGCGATCCACCAGTAGATCTTGGTCGCGTTGACGGCGGCGGCGATATTGACCCGGGTCAGATACGCCACCCCTCCGTTGACCTGCGTGGAGTTCACCGCCAGCGCCGGGTCGTAGCACCACGCGGAGATTCCGTGAGCGGCCGGGGTGTCCTGCCCCAGGGAGTATCCGGTGACCGACAGGTTGCCGCTGACCGTGCCGCCCGTCGCCGGGAAGGCGCCGGTGATCCGGGCATCGTCTCCGGCCGCGACCGTACCGGCCGTGGTGCCGAAGGACGCGGTGGCCACAGAGGTGAGGCCCAGGTTCGTGCGGGCGCTGGAGGCGCTGCCCAGGTCGGAGAGGTTGGACGCCTTCTGGGCCGCTCCGTTGATCCGGGTGTCGTCACCGGCGGCAACGGTGCTGGCGGCCGTTCCCACGTCGCGCGTCGCGGAGTTCCCGAGCCCCAGGTTGCTGCGTGCGACCGCAGCGTCCGTCAGGTCGGACAGGTTGGCGGTCCTGCTCGCCTTGGTGAGCAGCGAGTTCTCGGCGGCCGTCATGCGCGCTTCGAGGCTGGCGCCGTCCTCCGCCGGGAACGCATCGACGATGGCCGGGCCGATGCCGAACTTGGCCGCCGGGATGATGCGCGCCTGGGTCGGGTCCGAAAGGTCGGTGGCCGTGTAGCGGACCGCGAGGTAGCCCACCAGGACACCCTGTCCGGGCAGTGCCTGGTTGGTGACGAAGTTCGGGTCACCGGCCGCCGCGACCGCCTCGGACAGCGTGTCGTACACGGCCTGGCCGTACTGGGCGACGTAGATGTCCGAGACGCCGTCGTTGTTCGGGAACACCCACAGCCGCTGGACCGTGGAGCGCTCCGAGGCGCCGTCGACCGGCGAGAGGGTGCCGTTGTTGTCGTAGTTCTCCGGGTCCAGGAACGCGCTCGGGGGAGAACCGAGAAGGTCGGTGGCCCGCAGCACACGGATCCAGATGCCGGGGGATCCGCCCACCGTGGACACCACGTGCGGATCGTTCGTCGGGGTGGGTCCCACGTAGTGGTTCCAGCACCGCGAGAACACCTTGCCCGGGGCGAGGTCGAGCGACAGGTTCGCGCCGTTCGGGCTGACCTGGTTACCGGAGATGCTGAAGGCTCCGATGGCGTCCATCAGGTCGTAGAGCTGGTTCACCGGCTGCTGGACGATCACGGGGATCGACTGGTCGACGATGAGGCTGCCGAAGGCCTGTGCGGTGACACCGAGAACGAGGTACGTCCGGCGGTCGGATCCCGTGGGCCGCAGCGGCTGCTGGATGACGTTCATGTCCGCGTCCATCAGCCACCAGGTGATGGTCCTGGCCTGCGACTCGGCGGTCAGCTCGACCGTGATCACCGAGTCCGTCTCCACCGTGGAGATGACGGGGTTCATCGGATCGGTGAGGTAGTCGACGATGAACCCTCGCAGCGGCGAGATGTCCACGGCCAGGGGATTCGAGACGTTGACGGTGATGTCGCCGCCGCCGGTGATGCCTGTGTTCAGGCCCGAGATGCCGCTGCTCTCACCGGCCGGTCCAGGCGGACCTTCTGGTCCGGTCGCGCCAGCAGGTCCCGGGTCCCCGTCTTCTCCCTGAGGTCCGGCGGGGCCCTGCGGTCCAGGGGGCCCAGGCGGCCCCTGGGAGGGCTGCCCGGGGATCGGGGAGACCGGGTTGGTCAGGAGGTCCGTGATGTCGACCGGACCGTCTCCAGCGGGCAGGGAGAAGATCCAGGTGGTCCACACGCCGTTGAGGAATTCCTGAAGCTGCCAGGAGCGTCCGGACGGGGCCACGTCGGGAGCGTCCGTGGTGACCAGGTCGAGTGAGAACTCACCGGCCGCGAGGAGCCGGGAGCCGCCTCCGGTGAGAATCTGGTTTCCCGCGCTGTCGGTCCACCGGCTGGGAACGGGCGTGAAGACGACCTTGCCCGTCTGGGCCTTCCCGGTCACCGGGTTGACGTACTTCCCGGTGACAGTCCGGGTTGTGGGCAGAACCATGGGCATCTCCCGTCATCCTTCAGCCATGGTATCCGCGCGATGCACACAAGATCAGGCCAAGTCGGACACGCGCACGGTGGCGGCTACCCGGGGTGACGGTGAGATACGCTGTACACGTCCACGTCGAAGTCCGGAGAAGTCCGAGCTTCCGTTGAAGAGCCCCGTCGTATGCGCCTCGGCGGGGCTTCTTCATGCCCGGAAACTAGAAGAGGCCCTCGAATGAACGAGGGCCTCTCCCGGAAAGGAGAAAGACGACATGTCGACCTGGGTGAAGAGGCCGGTCAGGCGCGCTTTCAAGGTCGACCATACACGCATTTCCCCATATCAACCAGAAGCCCCCCGCGATGTCGACTGCGGGGGGTTCTGGGGCGGTTGCCAGGGGGAATGGCGCTTTTCTGGCCCCCACCTGACCCCCGGCCGCCCCAGGGGATGGTCGGAGGCGGCGGGGATCAGTCTCGACTACTTCGAGGCGGGCGGCTGCTTGTCGGCAGGCTTGGCCTCGACGGCCTTCGGGGTGGAGCGCACGGTGATCGGCGCCGCGAAGGAGCCACCACCGGTCGGCGTACCGTCACCCAGGGAGACCGCGACCGCGCTGTTGTCGATACCGGCGGCACCGACGATCGAGCGGACACGGTACTGGATGTCGTCGTGGCTGAACGAGCCCTCGAACGCCGACACGTCGCCGCCACCGAGGGTGCGGCCGGTGTCGCCCATGACGCGGACCTCGGGGGACTCGTGGCCCCGGAGGAACGCGGTGACGATGGCCGGTCCGCGCTCGGTGTTGCCACCGGCCGGGACGAGGTACCAGGTGGTCGCCGCGTCGGCCGAGAGGTCGATGAGCGGGAGCCACGGGGACTCGACGACGGTGAAGCGACCGGCGATCGGCGACGCCACGTTGATGCGGATCTCGTTGCCGTCCACGTCGCGGGTGACGCGCATGTACGTGGTCGCCTGGGCGATCTCGCGTGCGGTCAGGGCCAGCGACGGCGGGACGAGCAGAACGAAGTTCTGCACACGGACCATGCGCCCGTTGACGTTGCGCATGCCGATCTGGGTGATGGCCTGCTCCAGCGCCTCCAGCGACAGCGGCGGGTTGTTCGTCACGTAGTTGCCCTCGGGCACCTGCGAGCCGAAGTTCTCCGTCGTGTTGAAGAAGTCCGGGTTCGGGCCGGTGCTGGTGGCCAGCACGCCGGTCGTCAGGACGTCCTCGGTGTCGCGGGCCCAGCGCGCCATCTCCGACGGGAGCTGCTGGAGAACACGCAGCTCGTCGTTGAGGAAGGCCTCCCACGAGAAGGGGAACCTCGCGCCGTACTTGTTGACGAAGTAGTCCGAACCCTCGGTGGTGAGGTTGAAGGTCGGGTACTCCGTCAGCTCCGGGATGCGGGGCAGCGCGCGCACGTGACGCTCGGCACCACCGTTGTGGTCGGGGAGCTGGTCCATCTGCGAGTCCCAGCGGACCAGGCGCGCCGGACGGAAGTCCGGAACCGTGGTGCGCTGCGAGAAGGTGGGCCACTGCTGCGGCAGGTCGGCGTACTGGCCGAGCATCGACGCCTGCGACACCGCCTGGAACAGCAGCGGGAAGTCGCCGGAGCTGACGGCCTCGCGGAGGCGACCCATGGCCATGTGCTGGCCGGTGCCCGCCTCGCGGATGGTGCGGATCAGCTCCATCGGCTTCTTCATCGCAGAGATCTGCGACATGGCCCCGCGCTTGATCTGCTCGCGCCGCGTGCGGTGAGCCTCGGCGATCTTCGTGAACTCGCGGTTGTTCGTGTTCTGAATACCGTCGAGCACTGCGAGGAGTTCGAGTTCGTTACCCATGGTTCTCTACCTCCTTTCAGGAGCCGGTGGCGATGTCGGGAACAGCGTTGACGACGCCGGTGAGCGTCTGGACGATGTTCACGATCGGGATCGGACGGAGCGGGTTGCCCAGGCCGTCGAGCTGCATCATCTTGGTCCAGCCGATGATGGTGCCGAAGAAGTGGTCTCCGGTCGCCACCGTGAGCTGGCCCGGCGTCGAGCCGGAGGCGGCGGTGATGCTGACCGTGGTGCCCGCGCCGTGGACGGCGGGGTCGAAGTCCTGGACCGGGATGGCCCAGGCTCCGCACAGCGCGATGGAGGCCCAGCCGGGCTCCAGCGAGTTCGCCGTGTTGCGGGTCTGCGTCACGGTCAGCGAGCCGATGGAGTACTCGACGGGGACGCCGCCGACCTCCTGGGCCACGCCGACCAGGTCGCCGATGAGGACCGGGTCACCGTTGCGGGTGGGGTCGTCGTTGACGGCGGGGTCGTCGCCCCGCAGCGGGAGGGGCAGGCTGATCCACTGCCCGTACTTGAAGATCTCGTTGGTCGCCATGGCTCAGAACTTCCCGAGGAGGACGTCTTCGATCGCCGAGAAGTCGTCGGACGTGCGCTTGCGCTGGGTCAGCGCCGACTCGGACAGGCCGAGCGACGTGCCACCGCGAAGGTCGTCCTTCTTGATCTCGCCGTTGGACGACTCGGACAGGACGGAGTTCAGGTACTCCTTCTCGCGCTCGATCGACGAGTCCAGGTCCTGACCGGCCTGGTAGTTCTCGGCGAGGCGGACGCGCGAGGAGTTCGGCAGGTCGGCGGCCAGGAGCTTCGCAGCCACCTTGCCCGCGCTCTGCGCCTCCTGAAGCTGACGGTCCTGCTCCTTCTGCTTGTCGCGCAGGAGCTGGGTGAGGTTGGTGATGGCCAGCGTGAAGCGGTCCATCTTGCCTTCGTAGGACTCGCGCAGGGCCACGACCTCGGTGGTGAGGTCCCGGTCCGTGACCCCGGACGGGGCGACGGGCGCGGCCGTAGCGGCGCCCTGCACCGAGGGCGACGCGTTGCTTTCGGTCATGTAAATCAGCCTTCCTCCGGCCCCAGGGCGAGTGACTACATCCACAGACAGTCCCTCGCGGATGCTACGCACAACGCGGCCGGTCGCCGTGTCTTCGATTTCACCCGCAGCCCGAATGGACAGTCCGACGTGCTTGGCGACGGAGCGGATGTTGTCCTTGACGTGCTCAAAGAACTGGATCCTGGCGAAGAGGCCACGGCCGTCGGCCGCTTCCTCGAAGGATGCCGCGTCCATGAGCACGCCCGCGAGATCGCGGACACTGCGCTCGGGACGTTCGACCTCTTCGGTCTCAGTCGGGTGATCCAGGTACACGTGCGTACCCGCAGGGAAAGCAACCGGACCGTCCCGGTGAAGGACGTCGGCCGGGTAGAAGCCCGAGCTTCCCTGCACGTCTGCTTCGATGAGGCGGGCGCGCCAAATGCCCTTCGACTCCACCCCTATGGGCGTGAGTTCCAGGGTGGCCGATTCCGCCAGAGTGGCGACAACCACGTTTGCATTCCTAACGGCTAGCGCGTGTGACAGGACACAGGGTAACGCGTCTGGGCCTGGAAAGGATCAATCCGTCGTATCGGCGTCTTCGCCGCCTTCTTCGTCGCGAAGTTCGTGGTCTCCCATCGACATCGGATCGGCCTCCGGCGGGGCACCCCCCTGCGACCTGCCGGAAGTCGGCGAAGCAGGCGTCTGGGCTGCGGTGTTGGGCTGGAGGATGTAGGGAAGATCCTCCGGCTTCGGGGGGTCCTTGGGGAAGTCGTCCCACTTGTCGTGCCAGGCGTCGAGCACCATTGCGCGAGATTCTGCGGACGAAAGAATTCCCAGTCGCACAGCCATGTTGATGGCCTGAAGGCGGCGGTGGATGGGCTCTTCGGAGATCTCGGGCCACCGCAGACGGACCTTCAGACCGAGCAGCCGGAAGATGATCGTGAAGGCCTCGTCCATCGCCTTCTGCCGCGCCTGCATCACGAGAACCGTGGACGTGTCGAGCGCGGCGGCCGTCGCCCTCGTGCCGAGAGTGGGGTCCTCGGTGAGAGCGGGGAGCGGTACGTCGAGGGCGGCTGCGATCATCGCCGCGAGAGGGCGTCCGGCGTCGAAGTCGACAGCCGTGTTCCGGCCGACGGCCGTCAGATCCTGCCCGGCTCCCAGGACGGCGGAACCTCCGACCGCCAGGGGCTGGCCGGTGGTCGGGTCGGTGCGCGGCGCCTGTGCGAGCTGTGCTGCGGTCCGGCGCACACCGCGCGACTTCTCGCTCGTCACCTTCCAGGCGAAGCGGGCGTAGGCCTTGGTCAGGGTGGCGCAGTTCTCCAGGTACTCCTTGTACGCCTTGGTCCACCACACGGCGGGGAGCACATCGGGAATTCCCCATCTCCAGCCGACGAGCCGGTTGAAGGCGATGTGCACCATGACCTTGCTGTGGTCGACGGGGTCACCGTCGATACGGGTGCGGACCCGCTTGCGGTCGTTCTGCTCGACGAGGCTGCTCGTCGGGTACCAGACGGCCGTGTTGCGGAAAGCCACGTTCTGGCTTCCGTCGCGGTTCATGTTGGACCACGACCGGCTTCCCCGGGAGAAGTCGGGATCGGTGACCGGCTGGTCCTCCACTCCGGCGCCGGAGTCGAGTTCGAGATCCCAGTCGTTCCAGGTGCGCCGCAGGTAGAGGATGCGCTCGCGGTTTCCGCGCTGCGACACCGCCTCGGTGATCTCCTCGAACGGTACGCGCTGGACGGTCTTGTTCTTCTTGTCGACCAGGAAGAAGAGGTTGCCGTCGGTGGCCGCCGTCATCTCGATCTCCATCTGGGCGAGGGAGCCCGTCAGGACGTCGTCGAGGCCCGGGGGAAGAGTGGGCTCGACGTTCACACTGCGAGGGCGGCCTGGTCCGCCGGAGATGAACTCCTTGGCGACGACGCTCACACCGGATCCCCAGATGTAGCCGGTGCGGACCTTCAGGCCTCGCTCGACCAGAGGGTTCACGGTGGCGACGGCGCGGCACAGTTCCGAGGCGCGGTGCAGCCCGTCGAGCGTGAAGGAGTTGGACGAGTCGGCGACGCCCGCGAGGGGGCGCCAGCCGATGTCTTCGAGTGCGAGCTGGGCGGTGGAGAACTCACCGGCCTCCTGGATCATCTCTTCCGAGACGAGACCGGTGAGTTCCTCGTTACGTGCTTCCAGCGTGTCGACGAGCGCCCTGACCTGCTTGAGGGACAGCTCTTCGAGGTTCATGCCGTCGTAGTCCATAACCTCAGAATAATCCTGCTCTTACTCCGGGGTTATTGATACGACCTGCGGATTCAGTTCTTGGTCAGAGGGGACTTGGGGGCTTCATCTCCGGGGGTTCCGTCGATGCTGTCGTGGTTCTCCGGCGGGCACTTCTTCTCCGGCAGGCACTCCACGATGCCGGGACCCTCGTTTCCGATGCCGAGCTTGGCGACGGACGTGACGACCGAGACGAGGACGGCGAAGACGGCGACGGAACCCATGGTGGACCAGGGGAGTACGCCGAGACCGCTGTCGGTGATGTCGGTCGCGGAGAAGACCACGAGCTGGGCCAGGATGGCCTGGGCGCCGGTGAAGACGGACCGTTCCGCCGTGGCGACCCAGAACCTCCGGTCGGTGAGCATGGACGTCTTGCTGTGCTGAGACATGGGGACACCTCGTTTTGCTAGCCACCGTTCCGCTTGCGGCGGTCCGGTGAGGAGCCTCACTCCTGAGGCTCCTGTACCAGGGTTCCATGATCAGTCACACGAGTGAGATATTCAGCGAATTTCGTGGCGTCGCTTGACTCGTGACCGGCGCTGTGTTGCTAGAACGGGGCGATGCTCAGGTCGTCGTCCACGTAGTCGTCGAGGTCCCGGGCGAAGTCCTCCGCCGTCTCCGAGTAGGTGTCGCCGATCCTCGGGCCCGAGGCCACAGGGGCTGTCGCGTAGGCCAGGGCATCGGCGAAGTCGGGGGAGCGTCCGTGCTTCTGGCGCATCTCCTCCTTCGGCGCGATGTACAGCTTCCCGTTCCGGATCGAGTAGAAGATGATCGCCAGGTCGTCCTTCAGGGCCTCGTGGTCCTCCACCTTCACCGAGCCGTTGCGCATCATCTGGCGGAGCTGGTCGAACCAGTACGCACGCGCGTTGCCGTAGCCGTGCACAGAACCGCCCAGGTCGGTCGGTGCGGCTGCGGAACCGTGCATCTCGTACACCGAGTACCAGGGCTCCGGAAGGAGCGCCAGGCGGGCGTTGAGCGTGTCGACGACACCGGCGCCCAGACCGACGGCGTCGACCCGGATCTCGACCCACGAGGACTTCGTCCGGTCCTTGATCTCCTCGGCCAGATGCAGCACCTGATGTGCCGAGGACGTGGTGTCCGTGCCGGACCACGTGGACTCCACCTTCGCGGTCCGTCCGGCGTACGACACGACCACGTTGGAGTCCGAACCGAATCGGGCGACGTCAACACCGAGCCGGAGCACCCCACCGCGCATCTGCGGAGTAACGTCCTCGAAAGCCTGGGAAACCAGCGACGGCGCGAAGAGCGAGGACTTCGATACGTCGGGAAACTCGGCCATAACCTTGGCGATATACCGGGGGTCCTTGTTGCCCCAGGCCTGAAGCCGCTCCTCGCACCACTTCTTCGAGACGAGAACGTCCTTCAGAAGATCGGGCACCGGCTCGCCCGTGAAGTTCGGAGTGGAGTGGGCGGGAACCGAGATCCGGTGCCACATGTGCGCCATCTCGGGCTTCAGGTAGACCTTGCCGAACTCGGTGTTGCGGTCGTCCGGGTTCCCGATGGCGAGGATGCGGCAGCCCTCGGTGGTGGTGATCGCCTCGACGCCCGTCCAGATCTCCTCCGGCACACCGCAGGCCTCGTCGATGACGACGAGTACGTACCGTCGGTGGATACCGTGGAAGGCGTGCCGGTCACCGGTGGCGGGCTTGCGTCCGAAGGCGACGACCTGACCCGCGTCCGTCTTCCACTCGTCTCCCTGGGTGACCCGGCCGATCATGGGGAAGCCCCGCTGCTGCGCCGTGGCGTGGTGCTTCCTGATCTCCTCCCAGAGGATCTTGTTGACCTGGGCGTACGTGGGCGCGGTGCTCACGACGATGGCATCACCCGGCGGCCGGGTGTTGACCCACCAGCAAGCCAGCACCGAGGCGATCATCGAGTTGTGGGTCGGGATCCCCTCTTCGGTGCACAGGTACAGATGGTCCGGCGAGTCGACCTGGATGCACTGGACGTCGCCGTCTCCCATGCGGGTGATCGAAGTGATCTCCCAGCCTTCGGGGCCCGGGTCGTAGCTGGCCCACTGCCGGTCGATGGCGGCGTTCAGTGCCAGGGCCCGCTCGTTCTGGTCCGGCAGGAACTCGATCGCGTCCATCGAGCACAGCGCCAGGGTCCACGTCACCGAGGCGTTGTGCCTGCGCCGGTGCAGCAGGGTCGGGATGTGCGCCTCGCGCAGACTCTGGCGGACCTTCACCAGTTCGCCCGGGGGATTCGATCCGTGCGTCACCCAGCGGATCGCGGGCCTTCCGCCCTCGTCGCACACACCTCGCTTGCGGAGGATGTCGGTGATCCAGTTCTCCACCTGCCACGGCACGGCATCGGGCCGCAGGACCGGCACGCGGCCGGGGATCACCAGCCGGTGGTTCTGGTGCATCATCGCGTTCAAGGTGCGCGTGTCGAGATTGGACGCCAGGTGGTGCCACGCGCCGTAGTGCGGGCCGGGCAGGTTGATCCGGGTGGTGGGCACTTCGGCCCGCGCCCGGCCCCGCCCGGTCATGACCGGCCAGAGGTGGTTGCCCGACGCGATGATCTCCGTCTCGGTGCCGTTCGCCATGAGGGTCAGCCGGTACCGGTCGGACCGGTGGACGCCCGTGGTGGCCACCACGCTGACGATGGAGCCGTCGGATCCGTAGACCTTCGAGCCCACGACCAGATCGCCCATGCGGACCGGACGGTCCGGCGTGGGGATCGGCGTCTCGACGTCGAGCGCCTTGCCGGTGCCGTGGCAGGACGCCACGACAGTTCGCTTGTTGCTGGAGACCGACTCGGAGATCTCTTTCTGCTTGCTCCACAGGTGTACGCCGAGAACATCGTTGGCCCACTTGACGGGATCCTGTGCCCATCCGGCCTGCTGCGCCTGGCTTCGCAGAGCCTCCGCGACAGAGGATGCGACCTCCCTGTCCGCTCTACTCATGGCTCAACCACCCCTTCACCGAACGAGCATTTCCTTGTGCTCCATGATCAGGCAACAGAAACGGCAACGCCGTCATCCGGGTCATGGAAACTTCTGACCTGCGGATTTCCAGCGTTGCCGTGGAAATGGATACGGCGCCCGGCGGGTGAGCAGAGGGGTTTCCTCGCGTTCGGCTGAGTTGCCGTGGCGCGTTGCCGGGCGCCGGGGTAGTTATACGGAAACGGTACACCAGTTTCCGCAGCCCTTTCCAGGTCAGCGGATGACGTCGAATCCGTGCTTCTTGGCCAGCCGGTTCAGGCTGTCCCACCCGGGAATTCCGTCAGCGGCTCCGCCGGGCTCCCGTCCCCGGTAGCCGCACTTCTCCTGCCACAGGGTCATGGCGAGCTTGGTGTCGGATCCGTAGTGACCGTCGAGACGCTTCTTGGCGAGGAGCCCTTCGTCCACCAGGGCCACCTCGACCGTGCGGACTCCGGAGTAGCTGACCGGGGTGCCGCTGCGGCCCGGGTCGGTCTTGGCTGCGGCCACCAGCCGGGACAGATCGACGACCGGCTTCTTCGGTGGCGGCGGGGGGACCGGCTTCTTCGTGCCGAGCAGCGAGGACACCTTCGCGCGGAAGGTGTTCATGTCGGGCATCCCGGGCCCGGACGGGTCGGGCTTGCCGGGCTGCCACTCCTTGTGCGCGATGACGGAGCGGGCGGTCCACTTGTGCGCACGGCACAGGGCGGCACCGATCTTCTCCATCGCCTCGACCTGGGCGGCAGGCCACGGGTCGTTGGCGTCGCCCATGTTCACGCACTCGAACCCGTAGAAGGAGCGGTTGCCGTCGGCGGTCGCCTCGTTGTCGGCGGGCAGCGGCTCTTCCGAGATGACGGCCTTCAGGACGTCGGGGTCGCCGAGACCGGCGTGGTTGCACCGGCCGTACCCGACGAGGTAGACGGTGCCGTCCTTGTCGACGACGCCGTGACAGAGCGGTCCGGGCAGCGAGCTGTGTCCGTCCCGGCAGATCCGCACGGAGGACGCGGTGCCCTCGGTCACGGTGTGGTGCATCATGACGCCGTGGACGGGACCCCACGGTCCCTTGTGGTTGCGGTTGTGGGTGGACCATTCGCCGACCTCGACGACCCGCAGCCCTTCCTGCCGCAGGGCGGCTATGAATGCGCTGGCGCTCAGTGGTGTGCTCATACGAACACCCTAACGAGGCTCCCTGCCGGGGCGATGAATTGCGTGTGCACGGTTGGTCCTGGCTCCCTTCCTGGCATCATCTGCTCATGAAGAACAAGTACCCGCAGAACTGCTCCGTCTGCCAGGTTCCAGTTCCTTCTGGCGAAGGCGATATGGCGAGGGTCAGGAACAAATGGCTCGTGACCCACGAGGTTTCCTGCCCACGCCACCCCGCTGCTCAATCACTGGCGCGCACGAAGGCCGTCCGTATCGCCCGGATCCTCGGTGATCCAGAGACCGACAAGAAAACGGTCCTCGAAGCGGTGATGCTGCTGGGCCTTCTGGTGAAAACCGGCTGGCTCGATCTGGAAAGGTGCCAGCAAAAACTGCTGGAGTGCGGATCGACCCGGGCGATGGACCGCCTGGACGTGGAAGAGGTCATCGAGTGTCTTCTGGAGAGTGCGGCCCTTCCTTCCTGAGCTGACGCTGGCGCATGGCGTAACCCCACTCGGACCGCTTGATCTCATCCAGCGTAATGAACCTCTTTTCGCTGCTCAGGCCAGCGACGTCCAGCATCTTCAAGATCGTGGTGTGGATGTACTGACGCTCCTCGGCGCCCGAGTTCTCGTACGTCCGGCCCCTCTCCTCGAACCTCTTGCGCAGCACGTACGAGACGATCGCCAGGGACGCCGCACGGCGGCACGTATGGCACTCACCGCATGCCTGGCCTTCGCAGTTTTCGTCTCGCAGCATCGAGAAAGACACGTTGGGCACGTTCAGATTCATGTAGCTTTCCTTGTCTGTATGCTGGCCAAAACCGGTGGGCGATCGTCAGATCCTCACCGGTTGATCCACATCACACGAGAGGGTGCGACATGGGCACACTGCCCAGACACTTCCGTCTGATCAGAGACGTGGACGTGTCGGACGTTTCAGGAACCGGCCATGTGGCCGACGGAGTGATCTTCAGCGACGGTGAAGCCGCTGTCCACTTCCTCGGCCGGTGGCCCACCACGACCCCCCACCCTGACGGTATCGAGGCTGTCCAGGCTATCCACGGTCATGGCGGGGCCACCCGGATCGTCTTCCTCGACGAGGAGAGCGAAGCCCGGCGCGAGCTGGAAGAGGCCCGCAGGGAGATAGCGGAACTGCGTGCCGAGGTGACCTCCTGGCGTGCCCTCGTCTCCGACCTGGACCGGTGCGTCCACGGGCGCCACCGGATCGACCCCTGCTACGGCTGCGGCGCACACAACCACGGAAACCCCCACATGCCGACAGGCATGGTCATCGGCCACACGGTGCACGGCAAGGAGATCGTCGTGCCGCCCGAAGAGGAAAGGATGGAGCCCCGCGCATGGAAGAGAAGGTGACCGACCGGCGCCAGGTCTACGCCGAGGCACTGGCGGGAAGCGCCGGATCGAAGGCGTTCCTGTCGGACGAGACCTGCATGGAGCACATCCGCAGCGTCTGGTTCGCCTACGCGGACGCGGTGGTGAAGGCGGAGAACGAGCTGCTCTTCCAGGATGCGGTGATCCGTGCCGTGGCCGAGGAGATCGGCGACCGCGCCCTGCATCTGCTCGGGCGGGACCTCGGCACGATTCATGTGGAGGAGATCGCCCGCGCTGCCGTGCAGGCCATGGTCGACGCGATCGATCCCCGCGAAGCCTCGTTCACCGCGATGGTCCGCGCCACGGAGGAGCTGGGGCTGTACGAGGACTCCCGCTCCTACGACGAGAAGCTGAAGAGGCCCATGGCCGAGCGGGCGGTGCGCCGTCTGCGTGAGGCGCTCGAAGACGGTACGGTTCCGCGCCGCACGGTGAAGAGGAGGGAGCAGCCGTGAAGGACTGCGTGTTCTGCCGGATCGTCACGGGTCATGCCCCGGCCGAGTGGGTGGTCGACCCGGACTACTGGCCCGACGTGGTGGCCTTCACGCCGCTCAACCCGGTGACCGAGGGGCATGTCCTGGTGGTACCGAAGGTCCACGTCCCCGACTTCGCGGCCGATCCCGAGGTCTACGCGGCCGTCTCGCGCCGGGCGGCGCAGCTCATGCAGTGGTCGCCCCGGCCGATGAATGTCATCACCTCCCGTGGGGCGGAAGCCACGCAATCGGTCTTCCACCTGCATGTTCATCTGGTTCCGAGGGCCAAGGATGACGGGCTGGCCCTCCCCTGGTACTCGGGCCGGGGCGGCAAGGGGGCACGTCACTGAGGCCGCTTCACCATGACGGGGTTGCGTTCCGGCCCCGTCATGGTGGATGATGGCCAAGCAGTGAGAATTCGCGAAAAGGAGAAAGAGTCATGGAGCTTGTCACCGGAGCAGCCGTCGTGAGCGCTCTCCTCGGAGGCACCGTCGTCGTCGCCGTACCGGCCATGCAGGACACCTGCAAGACGGTCATCGAGATGCGGCAGGACGGGCCCGTCACCGTCAGGAAGTGCGAGGACGGCACCCAGGAGACCCGGCCCACCCAGATCATCGGCACGGCAGCGGCCGGTACCGGCGGCCTCGTCTTCCGCGACGAGAAGGGCAACGACCTCGGGTCCGGCATCGGCGAGGGCCAGCGGTTCATCTTCACGGACTGCGGCCCCAAGGGCTCGGGCCTGATCAATGTCTACCAGCTCGACAAGGCCGAGGACGGCGCGTCCGGCGGCTGGGGTGCGCTGTACGCGGGCTACGTCAAGAAGGCGTACACCGGCAACGCGGCGACCTACCCCTGCAACTGATGACCGGCGCCCAGGATCTGATGCGTGACTGCTACCTGAAGTTCAGCTCCAAGGAGCTGAAGCAGAAGCTGGTCACCTACAACAAGGCGCTTCCCGGCCTTGACGTCAAGACGCGGGATGCCATCCACGGCTACATGAACGAGATCATCGACATCCTCAAGGAGCGCGACGAGCTGTGAACTTCCACCCCGACATGACCGAGGTGCAGATCGCGCACCTGGACAACGGCCAGGAGATCGGCTGGACCGGGAAGATCGGCGAGGGCTACACCTGGGTCGTCCCCAACGGCCTGATGTCCCTCGACCCCCACACCGGCGGCGGGAACTTCGAGACCCGCCAGATGGCGGTCTACATGCTCCAGGGGATGTACGTACGACCCGAGCCCTACGGCTTCAAGCGAGAGGACTGGAACCGGTGAGTCTGCGCGACAACGCCAAGAAGTTCGACATCCGCCCCAAGACCGGATCCGCCGACGACAACCCGAAGGACGTCACCGTCTTCGACGCGAAGCGCGGCGGCTGGTACCCGGTGGAGGAGAAGAAGTGAGGCACGTCGAGGCGATGGTCGACCCGGCCCGGCTGGCCGAGCTGAAGACCAGGGCCGCACACTCGGTCGCCGATGCGATCCGGGGGATGGAGTGCGACCTGGCGCTGGGCATCGAGACCGGCAACGCGATCGAGGACCAGATCGTGCGAAGCACCATCAGCGACATCTGGACCGAGCTGATCCGGCGCGACTACGACCACCTGGTGGAGGACTGATGGAGCAGGAGCACCGGCCCCTCGCGGTCGGCGATGTGCTGCACAACTTCTCGTGTGGCGTGTTCGGCCGCGACCACTACGACTGTGTACGGATCGAGGAGACCGGACCCGACTGGATCCGCGCCGTCGACCGCCACGGCGTCAGCGTCAACGCGCGCGGCTACCGGTCGCTGGTTCTCCTGATGGAGCACCGCGACAAGGCCAAGTGCAACGGCGACGAGAACGACCCGATGCGCGAAGACACCACCTGTCCGCTGGAAGGTCCGGGCGGCGGGATCCAGCTCACCGAGAGCGGTCCCCGCTTCCTCGACGACGGCCAGTGGTGAACCGGCCGGGGGCTCCACCGGCCCCCGGCCCCGAGGAGAAGACATGAAGCAGTACCTCTACGACACGGACGACGAACTGTTCCGGTGCGCCGTCCGCTTTGTGATCAAGGCGCAGCACGGAGGCATCTCCACTCTTCAGCGCAGCCTCGACATCTCCTTCGCCGAGGCCAGGGACCTGATCGCCAGGATGCGCACCCGGGGAATCGTCGGCTTCACCACCGGCTCGAAGGCCTCTCCCGTCCTGGTCAAGTGCTGCCAGCAGTGCGACCGGATCGGGAAGCGGGGCTTCAGCCTGCTGGAATTCCCCGACCACAGCCACGGGATGTGGTTCTGTACCGCCAGGACGGCCTGCCGCAAACGCTGGCCCCGGCAAAGCGACGAGGAGGGGGACTGATGGAAGACCGGAACAAGAGCGGAAGCGCACGGTATGCCACCGTCGATCCGCTGGAGTCTCCCTGTGGAGGCTGCGCCGAAGAGACCAACACGCGGATGTTCTGTCCGCAGCACCGTGAAGGCAGGCCGTGCAACTGGTGCGCGGGCCGTGGATGGAGAGTACTGGGCGGGCGCTGGATCGCCTGCTCGGGAGAGGCGGACCGATGAAGAAGAGAGTGCGGCTGCACGGAGGACGCGTGGTGCACAAGGTCCGGGCCATGGACGACGGCATCGGATACTTCACCACCTGCGCGATCTTCCTGACCGCCGAGGCGCAGAACAACTGGCTGCCGGACAACACGAAGATCACGTGCGCCCGGTGCATCAAGGAAGGGGTGAAGCTCCGTGGCGCCAAGGCCTGACCTTCTGCTGAAGGCCGCACACCGGATCGAGACCGCCCTGGCCGCCATGGGGGAGACGTCCACGGACATGCGCCCCTGGCATGCCGAAGAGTGCACGGAGCGCGAGTGCCCGTGCATCGTCGCACAGGGCAGGGCGGGCAGCTTCAAGGAGGCCTTCTCGGTCCGCTACATCGCCGACGCCGAGACGCCCGAGTACGGCGCCTTCATCGCGCTGATGGACCACAGGGTGGCGCGTGCCACCGCGAACTGGCTGAGGGTCGAGGCCTCCACCTGGAACGGTGACGAGGCGCACTACTCCTGCAAGTCCGACACCTGCTCGTACGAGTCCGCCCTGGAGCTGGCTCTGGCCGTCCTCGGAGGATCCGATGAGTAATCCGTTCAGCCTGAACGAGATGCTGGGCATGTACAAGCAGCAGCACAACCTGCCCGACGACGTCGAGCCCTACCCCTCGCACCTCGGCGTGTTCTGTGACGAGTGCGAGATCGTCGTCGAAGGCGACTTCATCGTCCACGAGGGCATGACCAAGGCCGAGCGTCTCGGGGTCGTCCGTACCTACGCGGTCGGCACCTTCGGCTGGCTGTGCCAGGACGGGGAAGACCTCTGCGCGAACTGCCGCGACGAGGCCGACCCGATGATCCTGCACGCGCCGTGGACGGCGGAGCAGGTCAAGCTCCTCAACATCCACCAGGGCAACGTGAAGTTCCATCCGTTCACCTGCGGCCGGGACCATGACGGCCACCGGATCCTGACGGCGACGGAGGAGGGCTGGGCCTGTCCCGAGACCGACTGCGACTACACCCAGCGCTGGGCCCTTCGGGCCATGACCCGCGTCATCCACCTCAAGGGGTGCCCGGACCACGGATTCGACTGTGAGCCGGACGACCACATCGAGCCGCCCACGGTCGGCGGGGAGGTGCTGTGAGCGTGGACATCTACAAGTTCGTCCGGGAGCGTCTGGACGAGGACGCGCGCTTCGCCTCGCAGGCCAGCAGGAAGCACGGCTACGCGGACTACCCGGTGGCCGGTGTGCACTGGTTCTGGTCGACACTTCAGGACGAGGACGCCGTCCTCGACAGAGACGAGGAGTTCGTCGGCGGCGACGAAGTCCGCGTCTCCCTGCGGAGCCGTGAAGAGTGGCCCGTCCGGGGCGGCGCCATCGGCAGGCACGTCGCCCTTCCGCAGTTCGCCATCCATGAGGTGGAGGAGGTCGAGCGCGAGGTCGGCGCCTTCATGGTCCGCTTCCATCCAGCCCGCATTCTGGCCGATGTGGCCGCCAAGCGGCGGACCCTGGACGAGCACCGGCCGATCGATGGCCGGTGTCACGTCTGCGCCGCGCACCACGAGGGCGAGTGGCGGCGGATCGTCGCCCCGTGCTTCACCGTTCGCGACCTCGCGGCGCCGTACCAGGATCACCCCGACTACGACACCGAATGGAGCCCTGCCTGATGGCCACCTGGTCCCGCCGTACCGTGGTCAGCCGCCGTCACGAGTGGATCGTTCCGGCCCGTGAGCCGTGGGGCGCCATGCTGGGAGATCTGCGTTCGGCTCTCACGACCGCAGAACTCGCCTACCGTACCCACGTCAGGGTGAGCGAGGACGATTCCCGTCCGCTCCCCGACGATGCCATGCAGATCAAGGTCGGCGACGAGGAGCTGATCATCAGCTTCGTCGTCGAGGAGGTGCTCGAATGAGCGTCATCATCTGCTACGCCACGTGCTGGGCCTGCAAGTTCGGCCAGTGCTACGAACCGCCCCAGGCCCACATCTGGGCCGACTCCGAAGAAATCGAAGCCGCGCAGGAAGCGGGGCAGCCCGCCCCCGAGGGGCTCTGCGCCTGCCCCTGCGCAAGAGAAGAAGGAGAGAGCGATGGAACTGGGTGACCTGATCAAGATGCTGGAAGCGGCCGACCCGGACATGGTCGTCCCGAACGGCTTCAACCACCCCCACTCCTACCGGGGCTACTACCACGAGCTGGCCTTCGAGCCCGCGCAGAACGTCACCGTCCGCGAGATGCTGGAAGCCGCGAAGGGTGCCGTCGGAACCACCTACGAGGGGTGGAAGGGCGGCGACTTCACGATGCAGGAGTACAGCGACTGCTGGCTGTCCGAGGAGGGGCGCGCCGGTGGTGAGACCCTCTCCGCCCGGCTGCTGGGGTACATCCTCGACGAGGCGGAGCGTGCCCGGTGAGGATGGACGTCCCCCGGGCCCATGCCTACGCGGCGGTCGCCCATGCCCTCCAGACCGACAAGCTGGGCGTCCCCTACATCGGCCACGTCCGCATGGTCGCCTCGGGTCTGGCCTCGTTCGGTGACGACTTCATCATCGCGGGCCTCTTCCACGACCTGCTGGAAGACACCGAGCTGACGGCGCAGGATCTTCTCGAAGCCGGTACGTCGTCCCGGATCGTCGCCGTTGTCGAGGCTGTCACCAACCAGCCCGGTGTCCCCTACGCGGACAAGCTGCTCTCGATCGCCAAGAACCCGGCGGCCGTCCTGGTGAAGATCTCCGACAACGCACACAACTCCCGGACCGACCGGCTGGAGAAGCTGCCGCCGGAGACCGCTGTACGGCTGCGGGCCAAGTACTACAAGGCGCGCGACGTCCTGTGGCCGCATGCCCACCCGGACCACATCCGCCGGATCCTCCAGGCCGTAAACCCGGAGCTGCTGACCGAGCTGAACGTCCGGAGACTCTCGTGACGCTCCTGGGCGGCTAGCCGTGATCCACCACAACCTGGCCATTCTGGCCGAACAGATCAGCGCGCACTACAAGGAGAGGGAAGCAAGCGTGAGCGAGAAGTACAGCGAGAAGTACTTCGATCTGCGGTCCCACATCTTCGGCGAGATGACCGTGGCAGGCAGTACCCGCGATGAGGCGAAGAAGTCCATCGACGACTTCGAGGCGTCCATCCTTGCGCCGCTCATCGCCATCATCGACGACTTCGTCATCGAGTCCAACAACGTCGGCGGCCTGGACTGCAACGATCTGGTCTCCCGCATGAACGAGGCGGGCTACTACCTGCCCGAGGGGGACGAGTGAGCACCCCGCCGCCCGAGGGCAAGTGCCGCCGGTGCCAGCAGACGCGGCCCCTGTTCGTGTACACGGCGCTGCACGACTGCGTGAAGGACGCAGGCAGCGTCGACCTGGTCGAGGCCGCTGCCTGGATCGCCGGGATCGAGGACAACGGCGACGTGTGGTGCGAGGCCCGGATCGAGCGCCGTACGCACAAGCCCTCGCTGTGCGTGCGCTGCTTCGATACGGAGCCGGACCGCGAGCAGGAGTTCATCGAAACCGTCCTGGGGGACTGATGGGCAACTGTGACTGCACGTTCAACATGGAGCTGGACCGGGACCACCAGCCGTGGTGTCGCAGCCGCTCCGACAGGGAGCGGATCCGTCTGCTGCGCGAGGCCGTCTCCGACCAGATCGACAAGAAGATGGACATCGCCCAGAAGTGGGCCGAGTCCATGGTCGAGCTGGCCGGTGCCCGGATGCAGATCGCCTGCCTGGAGAAGGAGCGCGACATGCTGGGCCGCGAGTCGGACCGGCTGGCCCGCGACTACTCCGAGCAGCTCGACCAGATGAACCACCTGAGGGACACCCTCGCCGAGATCCAGGGCGCCATGACGATCGCCATGGAGGACGGGGCCGACGCACAGACCCTGTACCTGGCGGTGAAGAAGGCCATGAACGGCGGAACGCTGTGTGCCTGTACGCACATGGACGACGAGCACGGGCCGTACGGATGTGCCGAGGACTGCCCGTGTGAGGTGCTGTCCAGGCAGTAGGATCCATGCGGGTGCGAAAGGTGAGCCGGACTTCGTCATGGGGGTCCGGCTCTTCGCTGTTCACGGCCCTGGCGGTCCCCTTACTCTGTGCGCAGGGGATGCCGTGTGCGTCACGTGGTCCGAAATCTTCCGGTCTCCGGCGCACACACCGACCAAGGAGATCCGCCCGTGTCCACTCCCGCCGAATGCTGCCCGCAGTTCGATCCCTGCACCGACGTGACCGTCCTTCCGCTGGCCTACCGGATCGGCCAGCAGGTCGTCGTGGGCGGCCAGGCCTACATCGTCGATGTCACCCTCCACTACACGCTGACCCGCATGTCGGAGCGCGAGTCGATCGGGCCGGTGGTGCACACCGAGACCCTGCTCCCGGGTGAGAGCGTGCGGCTGTACTCCTCCGACCGGCACACCGAGTTCTCCTACGACGCCGACACGCAGACCTCCTCGCGCCGGTACTCCTCCTCGCAGGAGTCGCTGTACGCCTCCTCGTTCGCCCACTCGGTCTCGGACCTGGACCAGTTCACCTCCACGCGCAAGACGTCCGACTACCACGAGTCGTCGGTGTCGGGTGGCGGCGGTGCCAGCTTCAGCCTGTTCGGCATGTTCGAGATCGGTGGTGGCGCCAGCGCCTCGTCGTACGACGCGTCGGGTGTGTCGACGCTCGCCACGCGCCTGTCGCAGCATGCCGAGTCCTCTCACCTGCGCAGCGAGACGCAGGTGCGCAACCAGTCGTCGGTGTCCATCTCGCACACCGCCACCCGCACCCACATCGAGGGCTCCTCGGAGGCCACGTTCGAGTCGTCCTCGCGGATGTTCTCCAACCCCAACCAGTGCCGGGCGCTGACGTTCCTGTTTCATCAGCTCGTCAAGTGCCAGACCGTCACGTTCGCCCTGGTCCGTATCGACCGGACGTTCCGTGACTCGGGGGCGCCGGAGACTGTCACGCAGACCGCGCCGAAGCGTCCGACGGGTCTGACGGTCCTGCCGCAGACGATCCGTGCCACCGACCCGGAGCTGGTGCAGCGCATGCAGGCGGCCCGCATCGCGGCGTCCGACACGGCGCAGCCGGGGGCGCCGGTCACGTTCGACTCCTTCCGGGTCCGCGCGGTGGACGCGGCGGTCCGCGAGGAGGCCCTGAAGCAGGCGGATGCCGCGCTGATGCGTGCCGGTCTTCTCGGTGAGGACGGCGAGCCGCACCCGGACGCGGTGGCCCGCATGGGCTGGACCCGTGAGCTTCAGATCCCTGTCGACGGCGTGATCGTCCGGTCGTGCCTGGACGAGTGCGACGCCTGCGAGCCGGAGATGCACCAGCGCATCGCTCTGGAGCTGGAGCGGATGGAGCTGGAGAACCGCATGCTGGCGCGCCGTATCGAGCTGCTCGACCGGGAGGACGTCTACCGCTGCTGCGGTGACTCGGGCGAGATGAACAGCTAGGCGCCTACGGTTGCGGATAGGTGTCTACTTAACGTGGCATTAATCGGCTACTATAAGCGGCATGACTTCCGTAACTGTCACACGAGTCGACAGCGACTGGCGCTTCCACCTGCACCTGGACGGTGAACACATCGTCCAGGCCCGCACCTGGCGCACCGCCCACGACGCCTGCGTAGCCCTCGCGGCCCAGCAGACAGGCGTCCACGAGCGCGAGATCAACCTCGACATCACCTTCGCCGACGTCCACCTGCACCGCGCCTACCGCGAACTCCGCGAGGCACGCCGTGTCGCCCACCACGCCCAGACGGACCTGGAGAGGGCACTGCGTGCCGCCGGGATGCTTTTCAGCGAAGCCTCCACCACCCGCGACGCCGGAGCCATCCTCGGCTACTCCCACCAGTACATCTCCAAGGTCACCCAGTGAGCGCCCCCTGGGACATCCAGTCCCCGCACCTGATGCAGCGCCTCGCCGCCGTCCTCGGAGAAGACGCCGCCGCCGCCGCGATGTACCTGCTCACCCCCGAGCTGAGCGCCTGGGCCGAATACGAGAACGCCGTCACCTGGGAGACCGAATGCCTCTCCTGCGCCAACATGCTGTCCTCCTGCATCCAGGAGACCGTCCGCGCCGAGACCGCCGAGAAGGATCTTGAGCGGTACGAGGAGATCCAGGGCGAGATGAACGAGCAGGCGATCAACCTCACCCGGAAGGTCGCCCGGCAGGAAGCCGAACTCGCCACCTTGCGGGAAGACCTCGCGTGGGCCCGCGAGCAGACCCTCGCCGCCCAGCAGGAAGCCACCGCCCTCCTCACCCGGCTGGAGGCCGGATCGTGAAGCCCTCCCTGGCGTACTGGCTCGACAGCCACGAAGGCGGAGCCGTCTTCACCACCCAGCGCGACCTCATCCGCGCCCACCCAGAAGACTGCCCCAGCCTCGACCGGGCCTGGCTCCCCCGCAAGGGCGGCTTCTCCTGCATCACCGACACCTACCCCTGCGAAAGCTGCGGCATCGACTTCTTCTGGGAAGGCCTCAACGCCGTCCACGAAGCCTGCGTCTACACCAACCACTGGGTGTGCACCTGCTGCATCCCGCAATTCGTCTGCGAGTGCACCGAATGACCGGCGTCGCCGACAGCCTCCGCACCGCCGTCCGCACCGCCCTCCACGACGCGGGCATCAGTCAGGCCGAAGCCTCCCGGCGACTCGGCCTCTCGACCAAGCACATGAGCCACATGCTCACCGGCCGGGCCGTACTCACCCTCGACTGGGCCGAGCAGCTCCTCGCCCTGTGCGGCAAGCGCCTGTCCGTCAAAGTCGTGACCGCCAAGGAAACCCTCCCGATGACCCAGCCCACCGAACCCCTCGGCACCCGGCGCACCACCTGGGCCAGCGCCGCCGAACTCCAGCAGGCCGCCGACCGCCTCCGCGCGGTCGCCCCCCAGATCACCGGACCCCTCCAAGGCCTCGCCGACCCCGTTGCCGACTGGCTGGAAGAAACCGCCAACGCCCTCGCCTGGCTCGCCCCCTTCCGCGAACACGAACCCGGACACCGCATGTGGCAGACCGCCACCAAGGTCGCCCGCACCATCAACGGGACCACCGAATGACCGACATGCCCCGGATCGAGCCACACCCCGACGGCGACGGCGTCATCCTGCACCTGCCGGAGATCACCTACCTCGACACCCAGGTCTGGTCCGTCGACATCGGCCTCACCCACGCCGGACTCGCCGCACTCCGCGCCCTGCTTCACGACAACCAGGAAGCATCCAGGTCTTCCACCGACAGGACCACCGAATGAACGACTTCGACGGCTGCCGCAGAAGCTGCCGGAACTCCGGCACACACAGCTTCGTCCACGGCGACTGCGAGCAGGGCATCCCGCCCGAGCCTGTCATCACCCTCCTGCGGCACGACGGCGACGGCCACATCGTCACCCTCACCTACACCGTCCGCGAACTCGCCGACGTCATCACCCCCGCCCTGAGGAACGTCCGCATCGCCCTCGGCCCGAACTCCCTGGCCGCCCTCGAAAGCGGCCACACCCTCACCCTGTCCGGCGGAGAGATCGACAGCCTCGCCCTCGAAGCCGCCCACGCCCTCATCCACGGAAGCAGCTTCACATGAGCGACCTGATCGCATTCCTGCGCGCCCGCCTCGACGAAGACGCCGCAACTGCCCGCAGAGCTGGTGACAGCTTCCGGCAGATCGGGGAAACCGGCGTCATCGTCGCCACCGAGGGCGACCGTGCAGAAGAGTGCGCCTCCGCCAACTGGGCCGGGATCGCCGACCACATCGTCCGCCACGACCCCGCGCGGGTACTGGCCGAGGTCGAGGCCAAGCGAAAGATCATCGACCAGCACGAGCGCTACGCCGCCGAACGCCGACGCATGATGGGCGGCTGGGACCCCCAGTCCGACGACTCACCCATCCTGACGGCCCTCGCCGCCGTGTACGACTACCACCCCGACCACAAGGAGAAATGGTGACCACCACCTACGGCCACGAACCCGTCGACCAGTACGCCGACCACGACACCCTTACCCGCATCGTCTGCGCCCGCTGCGTCACCTGGACCCACTGGCGCGACGTCGGCATGAGCGCCGGTGTCCAGGTCGCATGGCCCTGCGGCACCGCCCGCCTCCTCGGACTCGACAAGGAACCCGCATGAGCACGCCGCCGGTGCTCCTGTGCCCGCACTGCGCCCACTACCATCGCGAAACCTGCCGCCACCTCGCCCCCGGCGAGACCGACCCCTGCGGATGCGAACGATGACCGACCGCCTCGCCGAACTCCTCGACCTGCTTCAGCCCCTTCACCCGCTGCCCTGGCAGCTCCGCCGCATCGCCGAACTCACCGAACTCCTCTACGACGAGGAAGCCGCCCAGATCTGGTGGCAGGCGGCAGCCGCACACGGAGACCAGGCCGCCCAGCTCATGCTCGAAGCCGACCACGACACCGACCTCACCCACACCGAAGAGCGCCTGCGGCAAGCCGCCGCACACCTGCGCCACCTCACCGAAAAGGACACCACCCCGTGACCACCAAGACCTTCCCCACCATTGACGTCATCGCCACGCACAGCGGCGTCATGCTCACCCAGGGCCAGTTCCCTGCCATCTGCGCCGTCGCCGACCACGTCGCCGGACAGGGCCTCATGACCCACCAGATGGCCACCGAGCAGCCCGCCATCGCCGCCATCCTGGAGCGCCAGCACCCCTGGCTCGCCGGACTGTCCGTCCCCACCATGTCCAGCGTGAAGGACTCCAGCCTCACCGAAGG
>Ga0247818_10000356_pt1 | contig 28224 bp, 21 predicted proteins | sample 13C_Glucose_Day1_FD_192424 | JGI IMG/M metagenome (GOLD analysis project Ga0247818, IMG submission 192424) | Soil microbial communities from agricultural site in Penn Yan, New York, United States - 13C_Glucose_Day1 | ecosystem: Environmental > Terrestrial > Soil > Agricultural land | place... | reverse complement strand
CCGGGAAAAGAAGCAGCCGGTGGCGGCAGGCAAGGCTGCCGGGGTCGAGTCCGCCGAGGCCGACCAGGCTGTCGGAGCCGGGTCTGCCGGTGCCGGCAAGGGCGGCTCGGGAAGTGCCGGGGCCGGGGAGGCCGGCTCCGGGACGGCCGACTCGGGCTCGGACGAGGCCGACTCCGGTACCACCGGCGTCAAAGAGACCGGGCCCGAAAAGGGCGACCCCGTGACCATCAGGTCCGGGAAGGGCCGCTCCGGGACTGCCGGGACCGGGGCTGCCGGGACCGGCAAGGCCGGCTCCGGGGCCGCGAAGGCCGAGTCCGGGGCCGTCAGGTCCGGCAAGGGTGGCCCCGGAGCCCCCGGGACCGCCGGGGCCGGCGAAGGCGACGGCACCCGCGCCGCCCAGCTCGCGCGGCAGCGGGCCGCGGTGGAGAGCGCCCGGCAGAAGCGGCTGCGGGACGCCGACCCCGACCGCTTCGGACTGCGCCGCTCCGTACTCGCGGAAGCGGGCATAGCCGTGGTCCTGCTCGCCGTCACCACCGTACTGACCCAGACGGAGCCCGGACGTACGGAGCAGGACGCCAAGGCGGCCACCTCCTCGTCGTCCTCCTCGACCCCCTCGACGGGCCAGGGCACCGGCGCGGTGACGCTGAACATGTCCTTCGACACCGGTGGCGAGAAGGGCAAGGGCGTCGTCACGGTCGACCTCGACCCCGCCCGGGTCGGCGACAACACCCTGCACGTCTATGTGGAGGGCACGGACGGCCGGCCCTTCGACGTCCCCGAGGTGAAGATCGCCCTCACCCTCGACGCCAAGGACATCGGGCCGCTGCCCGTGGCCCCCGACCGCATCACCACCGGACACTGGTCGGCGAGCGGCGTACAGATCCCCATGACGGGCGACTGGAAGGTCGAGGTGACCGTGCGGACCTCCGACATCGACCAGGTGACCGTCTCGAAGAACGCGAAGATCGGCTGAACCACCATGGCTGACCAGTCCATTTCACGGGCGCGGACCGCCCCGGCCGCCCAGGAGGGCGCCACCGGCCGGACCACCGGGCACGGCGTCTCACGGCGTCGGCTGCTCGGCACGGCCGGCGCCACCGGGCTCGTGCTCGGCACGGCGGGCGGCGCCGTGGGATACGCCTCGGCGCCCGCCGGAGCCACCCCGCTGACGTCGGTGGGCGACGGCCGGGTGCCGTTTCACGTGAAACACCAGCCGGGCATCACCCAGCCGCTCCAGGCCCGCGGCCATCTGATCGCCTTCGACCTCGCCCCCGGCGCGGGACGCAAGGAGGCGGCCGCGCTGCTGCGCCGCTGGTCGGACACCGCCCGCCGGCTGATGGCGGGCGAGCCCACCGCACAGGACGACACCGGTGTGGCCGACGACGCCGGCCCCTCCTCGCTCACCCTCACCTTCGGCTTCGGCCACAGCTTCTTCACCCGCGCCGGCCTGGAGAAGCAGCGCCCGGTCGCCCTGGACCCGCTGCCGGACTTCTCCTCCGACCGGCTCGACAAGGCGCGCAGCAACGGGGACCTGTGGGTGCAGATCGGCGCCGACGACGCACTCGTCGCCTTCCACGCCCTGCGTGCCGTCCAGAAGGACGCGGGCTCGGCGGCCAGGGTGCGCTGGCAGATGAACGGCTTCAACCGCTCGCCGGGCGCCACCGCCCACCCCATGACCGCCCGCAACCTGATGGGCCAGGTCGACGGCACCCGCAATCCCAAGCCCGCCGACTCCGACTTCGACCGGCGGATCTTCGTCCCGGAGAAGGGCGAGCCCGCCTGGATGGCGAACGGCTCCTACGTCGTCGTACGCCGTATCCGCATGCTGCTGGACGACTGGGAGAAGCTGCCGGTCGAGGAGCAGGAGAGCGTCATCGGCCGCCGCAAGTCCGACGGGGCGCCGCTGTCCGGGGGCACCGAGACCTCCGAGATGGACCTGGAGAAGACGGACTCCAAGGGCGGTCTGGTCGTCCCCTTCAACGCCCACGCGAGGATCACCCGGCCCGACCAGAACGGCGGGGCGGCCATGCTGCGCCGTCCGTTCTCGTACCACGACGGCATGGACACGGACGGGGTGCCGGACGCGGGGCTGCTGTTCGTCTGCTGGCAGGCGGATCCGCTGCGCGGCTTCGTGCCGGTGCAGCGCAAGCTCGACCGGGGCGACGCCCTGACGCCGTTCGTCCGCCACGAGGCGAGCGGGCTGTTCGCGGTCCCGGGCGGGGCCGCGGAGGGCGAGTATGTGGGGCAGCGACTGCTGGAGGGATGAGAACCGCCCAGCTTCACCCCCTGAGGACATTTCCGGGACCACCCCCGGCCGGGGCCCATTAGGGTGAGGTCATGCCAGCGAGCTATGCGTATCTCGGCCCTGAGGGCACCTTCACCGAAGTCGCCCTGCGCACGCTTCCCGAGGCGGCCACCCGTGAGCTGACGCCGTACGTCTCCGTGCAGTCCGCGCTCGACGCGGTGCGCGTGGGCGAGGCCGAGGCCGCGTTCGTCCCGATCGAGAACTCGGTCGAGGGCGGCATCACGACCACCCTCGACGAGCTGGTCGCGGGCACCCCGCTGATGATCTACCGCGAGGTGCTGCTGTCGATCACCTTCGCGCTGCTCGTCCGTCCCGGCATCAAGCTGTCGGACATCAAGACGGTCACCGCGCACCCGGCCGCCCAGCCGCAGGTCCGCAACTGGCTGAAGACGCATCTGCCGGACGCCGTCTGGGAGTCGGCCGCCTCCAACGCGGACGGCGCGCGGCTGGTCCAGGAGGGCCGGTACGACGCCGCGTTCGCCGGTGAGTTCGCCGCCGCCCGGTACGGCCTGGAGGCGCTGGAGACGGGCATCCACGACGCGGAGAACGCCCAGACGCGGTTCGTGCTGGTGGGCCGCCCCGCCCGGCCCGCGGCGCCCACCGGCGCCGACAAGACCTCCGTCGTGCTGTGGCAGAACGACGACCATCCCGGTGGTCTGCGCGACCTGCTGGGCGAGTTCGCGACGCGCGGCATCAACCTGATGCTGCTCCAGTCCCGGCCGACCGGTGCCGGCATCGGCAATTACTGCTTCTGCGTGGACGCCGAGGGTCATATCTCGGACCGCCGGATGGCCGAGGCGCTGATGGGGCTCAAGCGGATCTGTCTGCAGGTGCGCTACCTGGGCTCGTACCCGCGTGCCGATGTGCGCCCCGGAGAGGTGCTGACGCCGTTCCCCGGGACGTCGGACGAGGAGTTCGCCGGGGCCGCGGACTGGGTGGCGCGGTGCCAGGACGGGCGGTTCTGACCGGCGCGGTGAGGGCCCGGGGGCCCGGTCCTACCTGCTGATTTTCGTTGTCCACAGAAGTTATCCACAGGTCCGCTTCTCTACCTGGGGACAAGTCGACACCGAGACGGCATTCCGTCGACAAATCGGCTCATGCGTCATGATCCCGTTCATCGCCCCGCACATCGCCCTTCGTCCACCCTTTTCCTTTGGTCAACCCTTTGGGGTGAGCACTTTCCACTCAAAAGTGGGGGCGAGGGGGGTTTGTCCTGGGATTCCTCGGCTCCGTTCGAGCGTTTCGGAGTGATCAATTCCGACGTCCACAGATTTTCCCCACACCCTGTGGATAACTTGCGCGAGGGTGTGGATGCCTGTGGACAACCAAAGCCCAAGTTCCCTTTGCCGCAAGGGATTCCAGTCAACCCGCACCCCGTGAACTGACCCGTTCCAGGGGAAGTGTTCCCTTTATTGACTTCACGGAACACAATGCGCAATTCACCCATAACGGAACGTGAGCCGCCGCACCGCAATAGTGAGTCGTGAGGCGTCACCGCGCACCGGTAGCCTTGGCCGCGTGATTGACCTTCGCCTGCTTCGTGAGGACCCCGACCGTGTGCGCGCTTCCCAGCGTGCCCGTGGAGAGGACGTCGCGCTCGTCGACGCCCTCCTGTCTGCCGACGAACGGCGCAGGTCGTCCGGCGTCCGCTTCGACGAGCTGCGCGCCGAGCAGAAGTCGCTCGGCAAGCTCATCCCCAAGGCGGCCGGCGACGAGAAGGCCGAGCTGCTGGAGCGGACCGGCCGGCTCGCCGCCGACGTCAAGGCGGCCGACGCCGACCGCGACGCCGCGGCGAGCGAGACCCAGGACCTGCTGCTCAAGCTGAGCAACCTCGTCCACCCCGACGTCCCCGTCGGCGGCGAGGAGGACTTCGTCACGCTGGAGACGCACGGCACCATCCGCGACTTCGACGCCGAGGGCTTCGCTCCCAGGGACCACCTGGAGCTCGGCCAGCTGCTCGCCGCCATCGACGTCGAGCGCGGCGCCAAGGTCTCGGGCTCCCGCTTCTACTTCCTGACCGGCGTCGGCGCGCTGCTCGAGCTCGCCCTGGTGAACGCCGCGATGGCGCAGGCCACGGCCGCCGGCTTCACGCCGATGCTGACCCCCGCGCTGGTCCGCCCCCAGTCGATGGCGGGCACCGGCTTCCTCGGCCAGGCGGCCCAGGACGTCTACCACCTCGACAAGGACGACCTCTACCTGGTCGGCACGTCCGAGGTGGCGCTGGCCGCCTACCACATGGACGAGATCATCGACGCCGACCGGCTGCCGCTGCGGTACGCGGGCTTCTCGCCCTGCTTCCGCCGCGAGGCCGGCTCGCACGGCAAGGACACCCGGGGCATCTTCCGTGTGCACCAGTTCGACAAGGTCGAGATGTTCTCGTACGTCACCCCGGAGGACTCGCAGGCGGAGCACCAGCGGCTGCTGGAGTGGGAGAAGCAGTGGCTGACCTCGCTCGAACTGCCCTTCCGCGTGATCGACGTCGCCTCCGGCGACCTGGGCTCCTCGGCCGCGCGTAAGTACGACTGCGAGGCGTGGATCCCGACCCAGGGCAAGTACCGCGAGCTGACCTCGACCTCGGACTGCACCGAGTACCAGTCCCGCCGGCTGTCGATCCGCCTCCGTGAGGACAAGAAGGTGCGGCCGCTGGCCACGCTCAACGGCACGCTCTGCGCCGTCCCGCGCACGATCGTCGCGATCCTGGAGAACCACCAGCAGGCCGACGGCTCCGTGCGCGTGCCGGAGGTGCTGCGTCCGTACCTGGGCGGCCGGGAGATCCTGGAGCCGGTCACCAAGTGAGCACCGCCCCCTCGCCCTTCCCCTACCGGCTCGTCGCCACCGACCTCGACGGCACGCTGCTGCGGGACGACCACTCGGTCTCCCGCCGCACCCGTGACGCGCTCGCCGCGGCCACCGCGGCGGGCGCCGCGCACATCGTCGTCACCGGCCGCGCGGTGCCCTGGACCCGGCCCATACTCGACGACCTCGGCTACCGGGGCCTCGCCGTCTGCGGCCAGGGCGCACAGGTGTACGACGCCGGAGCGCACCGCCTGCTGACGTCGGTGACCCTGGACCGGCAGCTGGCCGGAGTGGCGCTGGCCAAGATCGAGGCGGAGGTCGGTCCGCTGCACCTGGCCGCCAGCCGTGACGGACTGGACGGCGAGGTGCTGGTCGGTCCCGGTTACGAGGTCGTGGGCGGACTGCCCGCGACGCCGTTCACCGACGCGTCGGACCTGTGGAGCGCGCCCCTCAACAAGCTGTACATCCAGCACCCCACCCTCACCACGGACGAGCTCGCCGACGCGGCCAACGGCGCGGCGGGCGGGTTCGTCACCGTCACGATGGCGGGCGAGGGCATCGTGGAGCTCCTCCCGCTCGGCCTGTCCAAGGCCACCGGGCTGTCCCTCGCGGCGCGCCGGCTGGGCGTGAGGTCCACGGACACGATCGCCTTCGGCGACATGCCCAACGACCTCCCGATGTTCGCCTGGTCCGCCCGCGGCGTGGCCATGGCCAACGCCCACCAGGAGCTGAAGGCGGTGGCGGACGAGGTGACGGCCTCCAACGAGGAGGACGGCATCGCGGCGGTTCTGGAACGCTTCCTGAAGTAGCCGCGCGGCCCGCCCCGCACCGGCTCGGAGCACCGCCTCCGGGGAGGCGGAAGCAGGGAGGGGCGGCCCACGCGACGCGAGTGCGCGTGCTCGAAGCGGCCGCCCCCGGGCAGCTCCCCGTGCGGGCGGACTCGACGGAGCCGTGGGGATGGCTCCGGAGTCCGCCGCGGGCTGCCCCGACGGGAGCGGACGTGCCGTGCGACGGGCACCGTCCCGCTCCCTCTCCCAGCAGGTGACGCCGGACTTTCCCGGCGATGCGGACACTCTCACTCTGCCCGCCGGGCCGGCCGGACGCCACCGAATAAAACGGGACGTCCCGGCCGGCCGGGTGTCACTCCTCGCCGGCCAGCGTCAGCGAACGCAGCTTCTGCCCGGCGTACCAGGTGGCCAGCACGGTCACCGTGGCCAGCAGCACCGTCGCGGTCGTCAGGCCGACGTCCGAGGTGATCAGTTCACCGCCGGAGACCTTCTGCGCCACGGCCAGCGACCACTGCTGGACGCTCAGCGTGCGCGCGCCGGGCACCAGGGAGCCGAACAGCGCCTCCCAGACCAGCGCGTAGACCAGCCCGAACACCACCGCGTGCCGCGAGACCGTGCCGAGCAGCAGGAAGAGCGCCGCGTACGCGATGGAGGCGACCAGGGCCGCCACCGTGTAGGCGACGGCGACCTGCTGGCCGTTGCCGTTCAGGACGAAGCCCGCGATCAGCGTCGGCACCGCCGAGAACACCATGGTCACGGCGATCGCGACGATCAGCTTGGTGTAGATGATCGTGGACCGCTTGATCGGCTTGGACAGCAGGTACACCACGGAGCCGTCGTCGATCTCGGGCCCGATCGCGCCCGTGCCGGCGATGACGCCGATGATCGGCACCATGGTGGCGAGCGCGAACCCCCCGAGCACGTCGGCCGCCGTCTGGTCGTCGACGCCGCTGAGGGCGCGCACGGCCACGGAGATCACGATCAGCAGCAGGGGCAGGGCGCCCAGGATGAGGGCCCGGCGACGGCCGAGCAGGGCCCGGTAGGTGAGCCGGGCGACTGTGGGGTCGTACATGTTCGGCCTCCTACGCCGCGACGAGATACGAGAAGACGGACTCGAGGGACTCGTCGGACGGCGAGACCGTGAGCAGGCGGATGCCGTGCTCCTTGGCGACCTTGGGGAGCAGGGCGGTGAAGCGGCCGAAGTCGACGGCCTGGATACGCAGGGCGCCCTCCGCCAGGTCCACCTCGATGCCGGAGGTCGACGGATCGGCGATCAGCGCGGCCGCGAGGGCGCGGTCGTCGCTGGAGCGCACCAGGTAGCGGTGCGGGCGGTCCGTCATCAGGCGGCGGATCCTGCGGAAGTCGCCGCTGGCCGCGTGCCGGCCGGCGACCACCACCTCGATGTGCCAGGCGAGCTGTTCGACCTCCTCGAGGATGTGCGAGGAGAACAGCACGGTGCGGCCCTCGTCGCCCATGCGCCGCAGCAGGTCCATCAGCTGCATCCGCTGACGCGGGTCCATGCCGTTGAAGGGCTCGTCCAGCAGGAGCAGCGACGGCTGGTGGACCAGCGCGGACGCCATCTTCACGCGCTGCCGCATGCCCTTGGAGTACGTGGCGATCTTCCGGTCCTGCGCGTACTCCATCTCGACCGTGGCCAGCGCCTGCTGGGCGGCCTTGGCGCCGAGGCCGTGCAGTTCGGCGTTGGCGAGGACGAACTCGCGGCCGGTGAGGAAGTCGTACATCGCCTCGCGCTCGGGGACGATGCCGATGTGCCGGTAGATGGCCTCGTTGCGCCACACCTGCTGTCCGTCGAGGGTGACGGTGCCGGTGGAGGGGGCGAGGAAGCCGCCCATCATGTTGATGAGGGTGGACTTTCCGGCTCCGTTGGGGCCGAGCAGGCCGGTGACGCCGGGCCCGATGGTCATCGTGATGTCGTTGACGGCGACCACGTTGCCGAACCAGCGGGAGACGTGGTCGATGCTGAGCGTGGTCACATTCCCACCTTCTTGTAGCGGCGCACCAGGAGGCCGTAGCTGGCCGCGATCAGGCCGAGGCTGAGCAGGACGTAGACCACGCCCTCGCCGTTGCCCGGTCCCACGCCGCCGGGGAAGGCGGAGCTCGCGCCGAGGAAGGCGGACTGCACACCGTCGATGAGGGTGATCGGCGAGAACAGGCCGATCCAGGCGATGGCGTCGCCGCCGCTCTGGACCTCCGCGATCGCCTGGAGCGTGGAGACCGCGCCGTAGGAGATGGTCAGGACGGCGATCACCGCGGCGATGCCGAAGCCACGGCGCGGGGTGACCGACGCGACGACCAGGCCGATGCCGGCGAAGAGCAGCGAGAGCAGTGCCACGGAGACGAGTCCCTGTGCGAATCCCTTGGTCTGGTCGGTGAAGTCGAGCTTGGCCAGCAGCGCCCCGACGTACAGCACGAGCAGGGGTGCGGCGGTGAGGATGAACAGGGCCGAGGCCAGCGCCGCGAACTTGGCGCGGACGTAGTCGGCGGTCTCGATGGGCCGCGAGAAGTACAGCGGCACGGTCTTGAAGCGCAGGTCGCGCGAGACGGACTGGGGCGCCTGCGAGGCGACGTACAGGCTGATGACGGCCTGCATGACGATCGCGTAGCGCGTGTAGTCGAGCGGCAGGTCCTTGGCCTTGGTGGCGACGGCGACGGCGACCATGATGGCGGCGGGCACGCACATCACCACGAACAGCAGCATCGGCAGGACCTTGGACTTCACCGAGCGGCCGAGGCCGTAGGCGCCGCGCAGGGACTGCGAGTACAGCGAGAGCCTGGCGTAGGAACGGCCGAGGCGGGGGCCGTCGTAGGAGCGGTAGCCGATGTTGTGGATACGGGTGTCGCCCGACGCGGTGGCCGGTGTCCGCAGGGACTGCTCAGTTGCCATGGCCGACCGCCTCCTTCCGCTGTTCGCCGCCGTTGGCCGCGGTGTCCTCTTCGTCGTTCCTGAAGACCTCGGCGATGTGGTGCCGGCGCTGTTCCATGCGCACCAGCCCGAGGCCGAGGTCCGCGATGACGTCCCGGACCAGGTCGTAGGTGTCCTCGCCGCGCGCGGTGAGCAGCAGGATGTGCCCGGCGCCCGGCAGCCCGCTGCCGTCCTCGACGGTCACCCCGCGCGCCCGCAGCGCCTCGCGCACCGCGCGGGTGCCGTCGGGGTGTTCGTCGGTGTCGGTGACCTCGACCGCGAGCGTCGTGGTCGTCTGGGTGAAGTCCGTGGTGGAGCTGGAGCGCAGCAGCTTGCCGCCGTCGACGACCACGACGTGGTCGCAGGTGCGCTCGAGTTCGCCCAGCAGGTGCGAGGTGACCAGGACGGAGATGCCGAAGTCGGTGTGGATGCGGCGGATCAGGCCCAGCATCTCGTCGCGGCCGACCGGGTCGAGGCCGTTGGTGGGCTCGTCCAGGAAGACCAGCTGGGGGTCGTGCACCAGGGCCTGCGCGAGTTTCACGCGCTGCTTCATGCCCGTGGAGTAGCCGCCGATGGGGCGGTAGCGCTCCTCGTACAGGCCGACGTGGCGCAGGGTGTCCGCGGTGCGCTCCCGCGCGGCGGTGGGCGGCAGGCCGGACATGCGTGCCATGTGGACGACGAACTCGGTGGCCGAGACGTCCGGTGGCAGGCAGTCGTGCTCCGGCATGTAGCCGACCCGCTCGCGGATGGCGGCGCCCTTGGTGGCGACGTCGAGCCCGAGCACTTCGGCTCGGCCCTCGGTGGCGGGGGACAGACCCAGCAGGATCTTGATCAGTGTGGACTTGCCGGCTCCATTGGCTCCGACGAGTCCGGTCACACCGGGCCCGACGTCCACGGAGAGCCGGTCAAGAGCGGTCACCCGGGGGAACCGCTTGCTCAGGCTTTCGGTCACGATCACAGTCACGTCCTAGACGGTAGTGACCCGCACCACTGCGGTCGTCAGACCGGAGAGCCGTCTTGGGGTCCGTCTGGAGTCGTACGGGCCCGTAGGGGAGCCCTGCCCGAGGGGCACTCACCGGCCCCCCGGCAGGCGCTGTTGACGATCCGTCTCACTACTGCCACATTCGCCGGTGTGACGGGACTGAGTGGCGCGCGGGAGCGCCGGGTGCGTACGGGCGGGGTCGAACTGTGCGTGGCCGAGCTGGGCGATCCCGGGCGGCCGACGGTCGTCCTGGTGCACGGCTATCCGGACAGCAAGGAGGTGTGGTCCGAGGTCGCGCCCCGGCTGGCCGAGCGGTTCCACGTGGTGGCGTACGACGTCCGCGGCCACGGCCGGTCCACGGCGCCGCGTCCGCTGCGCGGCGGGTTCACCCTGGAGAAGCTGACCGACGACTTCCTGGCCGTCGCCGACGCGGTCAGCCCGGACCGTCCGGTGCACCTGGTGGGGCACGACTGGGGCTCGGTGCAGTCCTGGGAGTTCGTCACGGTGGGGCGCACCGCGGGGCGGATCGCCTCCTTCACCTCGATGTCGGGGCCGTCCCTCGACCACTTCGGGCACTGGATCAACAGCCGGCTGAAGCGGCCCACCCCGCGCCGGGTCGGCCAACTGCTGGGCCAGGGCGCCAAGTCCTGGTACGTCTACCTGCTGCACACTCCGGTGCTGCCCGAACTGGCCTGGCGCGGCCCGCTCGGCAGGCGCTGGCCGCGGATACTGGAGCGCGTCGAGAAGGTGCCCGGCGGCGGCTACCCCACCCCGTCACTGCCCTCGGACGCGGCGCACGGCGCCTGGCTGTACCGGGACAACGTGCGGCCCCGGCTGCGCGCTCCGCGCGCGGACGCCTACGCGCACGCGCCCGTGCAGCTCATCACGCCCCTGGACGACGCGTTCCTCTCGGAGCGGCTCTACGAGGATCTGGAGCTGTGGGTGCCCCGGCTGACCCGGCGGACGCTGCGGGCCCGGCACTGGGTCCCGCGCACCCGCCCCGACCAGCTGGCGGCGTGGACAGGCGACTTCGTGACGTCCGTGGAGGAGGGCCGCCCGGAGGTGCCGGCTCGGGGCCGGTACGCCGACCGGTTCGGCGGGCGGCTGGTCCTGGTCACGGGGGCGGGCAGCGGCATCGGGCGGGCGACCGCGCTGGCGTTCGCCGAGGCGGGCGCGCGGGTCCTGGCGGTCGACCGGGACACCGGGGCGGCGGCCCGCACCGCCGGAGAGGCCCGTGACCGCGGTGCGGCGGCCGCCTGGGCGGAGACGGCGGACGTGTCCGACGAGCGGGCCATGGAGAAGCTCGCCGAGCGGGTCACCGCCGAGCACGGCGTGGTGGACGTGCTGGTGAACAACGCCGGCGTCGGGCTGGGCGGCCCCTTCCTCGACACCACCGCGGAGGAATGGCGGAAGGTGCTCGACGTCAACCTGTGGGGGGTGATCCACGGCTGCCGGCTCTTCGGGAGCCGGATGGCCGAGCGGGGGCAGGGCGGCCACATCGTCAACGTCGCCTCGGCGGCGGCGTTCCAGCCGTCGAGGGCGCTGCCCGCGTACGGCACGTCGAAGGCGGCGGTGCTGATGCTGAGCGAGTGCCTGCGCGCGGAACTGGCGGAGCGGGACATCGGCGTGACCGCGGTCTGCCCCGGGTTCGTCGACACCCCCATCACCTCCACCGCGCGCTTCGCGGGCGCGGACGCCGAGGAGGAACGGCGGCTGCGGAAGCGGGCGGCCCGCCTGTACGGGCTGCGCGGCTACCCGCCGGAGAAGGTCGCCGCCGCGATCCTGCGGGCGGTGGCGCGTGACGAGGCGGTGGTGCCGGTCACGCCGGAGGCGCGCACCGCGTACGCGTTGTCGCGATGGCTGCCGGGGGCGTCGCGGTGGATCGCGCGGGTGAAGCCGCCGGTGTGAGGCGGTGGAGCGCTTGTTTGTCCACAGCGAGGGCCAATTCCTCTGTGGATAAACGCACTTGGCTGTGGATCAAACCTGTGGAGCAAAATCGATCGCGTGATGCGCGTCTCTCCCGGCAGTCTGAGGGGATGGACGAAGAACGCACCGTGAAGGTGTCGAAGTACCTCGCCAGGCATCTGCGTCACCAGCCCGCGAGGATCGGGCTGACCCTCGACGAGGGCGGCTGGGTCGAGATCGGCACACTGATCGCCGCGGCGTCCGCGCACGGCTTCCGGTTCTCCCGGGAGGAACTGGACCACGTCGTCGCCACCAACGACAAGCGGCGCTTCGCCGTGGAGGGCACCCGGATACGCGCCAGCCAGGGCCACACCGTCGAGGTCGACCTGGGACTGGCCCCGGCCGTCCCGCCGCCGTACCTCTACCACGGCACCGTCGCCCGCAATCTGGAGGCGATCCGAGCCGAGGGGCTGCGGGCCATGGACCGGCACGACGTGCACCTCTCCGCGGACCGCGCGACCGCGACCCGTGTCGGCGCCCGCCGGGGCCGCCCCGTGGTGCTGTCGGTGGACGCGGCCGCCATGCACCGCGACGGCCATGTCTTCCGGGTGAGCGCGAACGGTGTCTGGCTGACCGGGTCCGTTCCCGGCCGCTACCTGCGCTTTCCCGCGGGCCACTGAGGCCGCGTGATCGGCGGCATGGAACACCTGCCCAGCACCGAGGCCGCCGTCACCGCCCTCCGGGCGCTCGCCGGCGTCCACGGGCGCGAGATGGTGGTCACCCATGACATCGGCGCGGAACGGACCTCGCGCCGCACCACCGCGGGCGTCGGCGTCACCGTCGACCCCGACGGCTCCCTGCCCCACGAGGCCCACGCCGAGTTCGGCGGCCTTCCCCGGGCGCGTGTGCGGCTCTGCCCGACGACGACGCGCTGATCGACGTGGAGGGCGTGGAGTGCCGCGACATCCCCCGCGACGAGGTGCCGGCCTTTCACTCCGTGGCTGAGCGTGCACGTCCGGTGACCGGAACACGAACCTCGATCGTTTCACGTGAAACGTCCCTCGCCGCATAGGCTCGGCAGTATGACTCTGCGTCTGAGCACCGTGATCCTCCCGTACCGCCGCTGGCACGAGGGCAGCCGTTCGGCGTGGGTGCGCGCCGAGGAACTCGGCTTCCACACGGGGTACACCTACGACCACCTGTCCTGGCGCAGCTTCCGGGACGGCCCCTGGTTCGGCGCCGTCCCGACGCTGACCGCGGCCGCGGGGGTGACCGAGCGGATGCGGCTGGGCACCCTCGTGACCTCGCCGAACTTCCGGCACCCGGTGACCCTCGCCAAGGAGCTCATCACCCTCGACGACATCTCCGGCGGGCGCGTCACGCTGGGGATAGGCGCAGGCGGCACCGGCTTCGACGCCACCGCGCTCGGCCAGGAGCCCTGGACGCCCCGCGAGCGCGCCGACCGCTTCGCCGAGTTCGTCCCGCTGCTCGACCGGCTGCTCACCGAGGACTCCGTGTCGTACGAGGGCGACTTCTACGCGGCCCACGAGGCCCGTAACATCCCGGGCTGTGTGCAGCGGCCCCGGCTGCCGTTCGCCGTGGCGGCCACCGGGCCCCGCGGGCTGCGGCTCGCGGCCCGGCACGGGCAGGCGTGGGTGACCACCGGCGACCCCCGGCTGTACGAGAACGGCACCCCCGAGCAGTCGGTTCAGGCCATTCGCGGCCAGGCGGAGAGGCTGGCGGACGCCTGCGCCGAGCTGGGCCGGGACGTGACCGAACTGGACAAGATCCTGCTCACCGGGTTCACCCCGGACCGGGGCCGTCCGCTGGAGTCCCTGGACGCCTTCGTCGACTTCGCGGGACGCCACGCCGAGCTGGGGTTCACCGAGATCGTGATCCACTGGCCCATTCCGGAGTCGGATTTCGCCGCGGACCAGAAGGTCGTCGAACGGATCGCCATGGAAGCCCCGGCGCAACTGCGGTGAGCCGGGAGCGTCCGCGCGCGGCCCCCGCTCCCTCCACGGGGGCGGGGGAGGTCGTCAGTGACGTGGATAACCACTCAGATGTGCGGAGTCCCGCACGGCCGTGCGGGCATATGCGGGACAATGACCCGGTGACCTCAGCGACCCGACAGCCCGAGACCAGGACAGCCACCACCCCGCCGCGGCTCATCGCCACCGACCTCGACGGCACCCTGCTGCGCGACGACAAGTCGGTGTCCCCGCGCACCATCGCCGCGCTGGCCGCCGCCGAGGAGGCGGGCATCGAGGTCTTCTTCGTCACCGGCCGCCCGGCCCGCTGGATGGACGTCGTCAGCGACCACGTCCACGGCCACGGCCTCGCCATCTGCGGCAACGGCGCGGCCGTCGTCGACCTGCACGGCGGCCCCGGCGCCCACCGCTTCGTGAAGGTGCGCGAGCTGGCCCGGGAGAACGCGCTGGACGCCGTAGGGCTACTGCGCGACGCCGCACCGGGCACGGTGTACGCCGTCGAGCAGACCTACGGGTTCCACCAGGAGCCGGCGTACCCGAAGCTGCACATGGAGGTCCCGGACGGGTTCGCACCCGCCGAGGAGCTGCTGGCCCCGGACTCCCACACCGCGGGTGAGCCGGTGCTCAAGATCCTCGCCCACCACCCGGCGCTCGATCCCGACGCCTTCCTCACCCTGGCCCGGCTCGCGATCGGCGACCGCGCCACCGTCACCCGTTCCAGCCCCAGCGCCCTGCTGGAGATCAGCGGCCCCGACGTGTCCAAGGCCAGCACCCTCGCCCTGTGCTGCGCCGAACGCGGCATCTCGCACGAGGAGGTCGTCGCCTTCGGCGACATGCCGAACGACGTCGAGATGCTCACCTGGGCGGGCCGCTCCTACGCGATGGGCAACGCCCACCCGGACGTGCTGGCCGCCGCCTCGGGCCGCACGGTCGCCAACAACGACGACGGGGTGGCCGTGGTGATCGAGCGGTTGCTGGACGAGCGCCGCTAGCCGCGGCGGCACCTCAGGCCAGCGGCACCTCGCGCCGCGCCAGCCACGGCACCGGGTCCACCGCCGAGCCCATCTCCGGGGTGACCCGCACCTCGAAGTGCAGGTGCGGGCCGGTGGAGTTGCCGCTGGTGCCGGACTGTCCGATCCACTGCCCGGTCGCGACCCGCTCGCCCTGGTCGACGGCGACGGCGGCGAGATGGGCGTACTGGGTGTAGTAGCCGCCCGCGTGCCGGACCACGATCTCGACACCGAAGGCGCCGCCGCAGGACACCCGCACCACCTTCCCGGCGCCCACGGCCCGCACCGGCGTGCCGATCGGCACCGCGAAGTCCTGCCCGGTGTGCCGGTGCGCCCACCGCGCGCCGCCGCTGCCGTAGGAGGCGGACAGCTCGTACGTCTCCACCGGCGCCACCCAGGAGGTGGTGAACCGTGTCTCCGGCTGGTCGAGGCGGACCGCGCCCCGGCAGGCGCCGGCCGCGACCGACGAGTCCGCCTCGCCCTGGAGCTTCCAGCGCGCCGCTTCGAGCTTGCGCTCGATGCCCTGTCTCAGAGTGGCCAGCTCGGTGTTGCGCGCCTCGAGCCGCTTCCACGCCGCCGCGGCCCTCGCCTCGTCGCCGGCCAGCCGGGCCTCGGCGCGCTCACTCAGGCCGACCGCCTTGTCGAGCGACACCTCCGCCTGACGCACGACCCGCTGACCGCGCATCAGCTCCTCCGGGTCGTGCGCGAGGAGCATGTGCGCCGTGAGCGGCAGGCCGCCGCCGTCCCGGTACTGGGAGCTGGCGAGCCGCCCCAGGTCCTCGTGCAGGCCGGCCAGCTCCCGCCGTTCGCGGTCGAGCCGCTCCTCCAGCCGCTGCGCCTTTGCCCGTTGCCGGTCGGCCTCGCGCCGGCCGGCCTCGTACCGCTCGGTCGCCGCCGCCGCCTCCTCGTACAGCCGCGCCACCTCCGCGCCGACGCCGGAGGCGGAGCCGTGGCCGGGGACGTGATCGCCGTCGCCGTCGGCGGGCCGGGCGGCGAGCACGGCGAGCGCGCACAGCAGCACGGCGGTGAGCAGCGGATGGCGGCGGGTGAAGCGCATGACTGCGATCCTGGACCCCGTCCCCGCCCACGGCCCTGTTCATGTCGTACACATGGGGGACCACGCACCCCGTACGGACCAGCGATACCACCGAACAGCGGCCCGTCCGTCAACGCTTGACGTCCCGTCACCCGGCACCGGAACCGCGGGCGGTCGTCGGCCCCGCGGGCTAACGCACCGCCACCAGCAGTCCGGCCTCCTCCTCCCGGCGTGCCATCGCCCGCAACGGGCCCGGCACCGAGACGAGTTCCGCGTACGGCCCGCGCTGCACCACCCGGCCCTCGTCGAGCACGACGACCTCGTCCACCGCCTCCAGGCCCGCCAGCCGGTGGGTGATGAGCAGCGTCGTACGGCCCTCCGTGGCGTCCAGCAGGTCCGCCGTGAGGGCGTCGGCGGTCGGCAGGTCGAGGTGTTCCGCCGGCTCGTCCAGCACCAGCACCGGGAAGTCCGCGAGCAGCGCCCGCGCCAGCGCCAGCCGCTGCCGCTGTCCGCCGGACAGCCACGCCCCGTGCTCGCCGACGAGCGTGTCGAGCCCCTCGGGCAGACCGTCGGCCCACTCCAGGAGCCGGGCCCGGCCCAGCGCGTCGCGCAGCGCGTCCTCGGTCGCGTCCTTCCTGGCGAGCAGCAGGTTCTCCCGTACCGAGCTGTTGAAGAGGTGGGCGTCCTGCGCGCACAGTCCGACCAGCCGCCGTACGTCGTCGCCGTCCAGGGCGTACGCGTCCACCCCGGCCAGCGTGTACGAGCCCGTGTCCGGATCCAGGAACCGCAGCAGCGCCTGCGCGAGCGTCGTCTTGCCGGAGCCGGACGGCCCCACCACGGCGATCCGGCGGCCCTGCTCCAAGGTGAGGTCCACCCCGGCCAGCGCCTCCCGGTCCTGCCCCGGGTGGCGGGCGACCAGCCCCTTGACCACCAGCGGGAACGGCGACGCGGGCGCCTGCCGGGGCGACTCCGGCTCCCTTACGGGCGCCGGGGCGTCCAGTACCTCGTACACACGCTCGGCGCTGCGGCGCACCCGCTGCCGGTACTGCACGGCGAGCGGCATTCCGAGGACGGCCTCGAACGCGGCCAGCGGGGTGAGGATCACCACCGCCAGCGCCACGCCGTCCAGCCGGCCGGAGGCCACGCCCTGGACCCCGGCGAGCGCGGCGGCCGCGACGGTCAGGCCGGAGATCAGCGCGGTGAGCCCGTCGCCGAGCGCCGTGGCGGTGGCGGCACGCGAGGCGATCCGGGTGAGCACGCCGTCGGCCCGCCGCGCCTCGGCCGTCCGCGCGGGCAGGGCACCGGCGACGGTCAGCTCCGCGGTGCCGGTGAGCAGATCGGTCACCCGGGTCGCGAGCGCGCCCCGGGCCGGTGCCAGCCTGCGTTCCGCACGGCGCGCCACGGCACCGGTCAGCAGGGGCACACCGGCGCCCGCCGCGAGCAGTCCGGCCGCCAGCACGGCCCCGGCCTCGGGCAGCAGCCAGGCGGTGAAGCCGACGGACAGGGCGGAGACGGCGACGGCCGCACCGGCCGGCAGCAGCCACCGCAGCCAGTAGTCCTGAAGCGCGTCCACGTCGGAGACCAGCCGGGAGAGCAGGTCGCCCCGGCGGGCGCCGCGCAGTCCGGCGGGCGCCAGCCGCTCCAGCCGCCGGTACACCGCGACCCGGGTGTCGGCCAGCATGCGCAGGACGGCGTCGTGCGACACGAGCCGCTCGGCGTACCGGAACACCGCCCGGCCGATGCCGAAGGCCCGGGTCGCCGTCACGGCCACCATCAGATACAGCACCGGCGGCTGCTCCGAGGCCCGGGAGATGAGCCAGCCGGACGTCGCCATGAGCCCGACGGCACGGCCCAGGGCGAGAGTGCCCAGCAGCAGGGCGAGGGTGATCCTCCCCCGCCGGGCGCCGGACAGCGCACGGACGCGGGTGAGGACGCCGCCCGGGACGGGCTCGGCGTCCCCGGGAGCGGCCGGCCCGCTGCCGGGCAGGAGGCCGGTTTCCACGGGTGTCGCGGTGCCGGGCTGCTCCCGGCGCGGAGCCTCCCCCTGGTCGGCGGGAGCCGGTTCCGCCAGCCGCACCACGCGGTCGGCGAGGGCCAGCAGCGCCGGCCGGTGCACCACGAGCAGCACCGTCCGCCCGGCCGCCAGCCGCCGTACCGCCGCCACGATCCCGGCCTCGGTGGCACCGTCCAGCGCCGCCGTCGGCTCGTCGAGCAGCAGGACGGGCCGGTCCGCGAGGAAGGCGCGGGCCAGCGCGAGCCGCTGCCGCTGTCCGGCCGACAGTCCCGCTCCGTCCTCGCCGAGCACGGTCCCGGCGCCCTCGGGGAGCGCCTCCACGAACTCCAGCGCCCCGGCGTCCCGCAGGGCGCGCCGCACGGCGTCGTCGTCCGCGCCGGGGCGGGCCAGCCGTACGTTCTCCGTGATCGTCCCGGCGTACAGGTGCGGCCGCTGCGGCACCCAGGCGACACGGTCGTGCCACGCGGCGAGGTCGAGTCCGGCGAGATCCGCTCCCCCGATCCGCACCCGCCCCCCGGTGGGCCGGACGAATCCCAGCAGCGCGTGCAGCAGGGTCGACTTGCCCGCCCCGCTCGGCCCGACGAGCGCGACCGTCTCCCCGGGGCCGACGGTGAAGGACACGTCCGTCACGGCGTCCGCGGTACGGCCCGGATAGCGGACCGTCACCTCCTCGAAGGAGAGGGCGCCCTCCGGCACCGTGCCCGTTCCCGGCGTGGGCGCGGGTGTCTCCAGCACGGAGAAGATCTCCTCGGCCGCCCCGAGGCCCTCCGCGGCCGCGTGGTACTGGGCGCCGACCTGACGCAGCGGCAGATAGGCCTCGGGCGCCAGGATCAGGATGACCAGTCCGGTGTAGAGGTCCATGTCGCCGTACACCAGCCGCATGCCGATCGTCACGGCGACCAGGGCCACCGAGAGCGTGGCGAGCAGCTCCAGGGCGAAGGAGGAGATGAAGGCGATCCGCAGCGTCCGCATGGTCGCCCGCCGGTAGTCGGCGGTGATCCGGCGGATGGACTCCGCCTGCGCCTTGGCCCGTCCGAAGACCTTCAGGGTCGGCAGCCCGGCGACGACGTCCAGGAAGTGGCCGGACAGCCGGGACAGCAGCAGCCACTGCCGGTCCATCCGGGACTGGGTGGCCCAGCCGATCAGCGCCATGAAGAGGGGGATCAGCGGCAGGGTGCCGACGATGATCGCCGCCGAGACCCACTCCTCGGTGACGATCCGCGCCAGCACCGCCACCGGGACGACCACCGCGAGGCCCAGCTGGGGGAGGTAGCGCGAGAAGTAGCCGTCGAGGGCGTCGACTCCCCGGGTGGCCAGCGCGACCAGTGACCCGGTGCGCTGCCCGTCCAGCCAGCCCGGTCCGAGTGCCGTCGCCCGCTCCAGCAGCCGTCCCCGCAGCTCCGACTTCACCGCGGCGCTCGCCCGGTGGGCGGCCAGCTCGGTCAGCCAGCCGACCAGCCCGCGGCCGGCCGCGACGGCGGCGAGCAGCACCAGGGGAGTGGTGAGGTCACCGGCGGACAGACCGTCCTCGAACGCGCCCACCACGATCTCGGCGATGAGCATGGCCTGGGCGATGACCAGCACCGCGCCGACGGCCCCCAGGGCGACGACCGCCGCCAGGAAGCCGCGGGTGGCCCGTGCGTACCGGAGGAGTCGCGGGTCGATCGGTTTCACGTGAAACACACCCTCAGTGCACGGGATCGGCGATGTGCTGGGTGCCGATCCGCTTGCGGAACACCCAGTAGGTCCAGCCCTGGTAGAGCATCACCAGCGGGGTGGCGATCACCGCGAGCCAGGTCATGATCTTCAGGGTGTAGGGGCTGGAGGAGGCGTTGGTGACGGTCAGGCTCCAGTCCGCGTCGAGCGTGGACGGCATGACGTTCGGGAACAGCGTCAGGAAGAGCATCGCCACGGCGGCCACGATGGTGACGCCGGAGAGGGCGAACGACCAGCCCTCGCGTCCCGCCTGGTTCGCCGCCAGCGCGGCGACCAGTGCGGCGACCGCCACGGCCATCGCGACCAGACTGGTGCCGTCACCGCGGTCGGCCTGCGTCCACAGCAGGAACACCAGCGCCAGCACGGCGGTGACCAGACCCACGCGCAGGGCCAGCTTCCGCGCCCGTGCCCGGATCTCCCCGACCGTCTTCAGCGCGGTGAACACCGTGCCGTGGAAGGTGAAGAGCGACAGGGTGACCAGTCCGCCCAGCAGGGCGTACGGGTTGAGCAGGTCCCAGACGGTGCCCACGTACTCGAACTCGGCGTCGATCTTCACGCCGCGGACGATGTTCCCGAAGGCCACGCCCCACAGGAAGGCCGGGATCAGCGAGGTCCAGAAGATCGCCGTCTCCCAGTTGCGCTGCCAGTGCTCCTCCGGCCGCTTCGCCCGGTACTCGAAGGCGACACCGCGGACGATCAGGCAGACCAGGATGACCAGCAGCGGGAGGTAGAAGCCGGAGAAGAGCGTGGCGTACCACTCGGGGAAGGCGGCGAAGGTGGCACCGCCCGCGGTGAGCAGCCACACCTCGTTGCCGTCCCACACGGGGCCGATGGTGTTGATCAGCACCCGCTTCTCGGCCCGGTCGCGGGCGAGCAGCCGGGTGAGGACGCCGACCCCGAAGTCGAAGCCCTCCAGGAAGAAGTAGCCGATCCACAGGACGGCGATCAGTACGAACCAGACGTCGTGCAGTTCCATGACGGTGCAGCTCCCTCGGCCTAGTACGAGAAGGCCATCGGCTTGTCGGCGTCACGGTGGTCGCCGCCGAGCTTCGTGGGCGGGTTGAGGTCGGACTCACCGAGCTCGGGCGGGCCCGCCTTGACGTACTTGGCGAGCAGCTTGACCTCGATGACGGCCAGGACCGCGTAGAGCAGGGTGAAGACGGACATCGAGGTGATGACCTCGGCCGTGGACACGCCGGGGGAGACCGCGTCCCTGGTCTGCATCACGCCGTAGACCACCCAGGGCTGCCGGCCCATCTCGGTGAAGATCCATCCCCAGGAGTTGGCGATCAGCGGGAACGCCATGGTCCACAGGGCCAGCAGCCAGTACAGCCGGGTGAGCCGGGAGCCGAGCGGCTTCTTCAGCAGCACCAGGAGCGGCACCTCGTCCTCGCCGGTGCGGTGGGCGGCCGGCAGCAGGAACCTCTTCCGCGTGAGCCAGAGCCCGAGGAGGCCGAGCGAGAAGGACGCCATGCCGAAGCCGATCATCCAGCGGAAGCCCCAGTAGGCGACGGGGACGATGGGCTTGTAGTCACCGGGGCCGAACTTCTCCCGCAGGGCCTCGTTGGTGTCGTTGATGCCGGGCACGTACGACTCGAAGTCGCTGTGCGCGAGGAAGGACAGCAGGCCGGGGATCTCCAGGGCGACCTTGTTGTGTCCCTCGTCGACGTCGCCGTAGGCGAACACGGAGAAGGGCGCCGGTTCCTCGCCGTCCCACAGGGCCTCGGCGGCGGCCATCTTCATCGGCTGCTGCTCGTACATGACCTTGCCGAGGGTGTCGCCGCTGACCGCGGTGAACAGGCCGCCGACCGCCAGGGTGACGAGGCCGAGCCGGAGCGAGGTACGCATCACCGGGATGTGCTTCTTGCGCATCAGGTGGAAGGCGGCGATGCCGACCATGAAGGCGCCGCCGGTCAGGAAGGCCGCCGAGAAGCTGTGGAAGACCTGGTTGAGGGTGGTGTTCTGGGTGAGCACCAGCCAGAAGTCGGTGAGCTCGGCGCGGCCCTTCTCCTCGTTGATGCGGTAGCCGACCGGGTGCTGCATCCAGGAGTTGGCGGCGAGGATGAAGTACGCCGACAGCAGGGTGCCGATCGAGACCATCCAGATGCAGGCCAGGTGGATCTTCTTGGGCAGCTTGTCCCAGCCGAAGATCCACAGGCCGATGAAGGTGGACTCGAAGAAGAAGGCGATCAGGGCCTCGAAGGCGAGCGGGGCTCCGAAGACGTCACCGACGAACCGCGAGTAGTCGGACCAGTTCATGCCGAACTGGAACTCCTGCACGATGCCGGTGACCACACCCATCGCGATGTTGATCAGGAAGAGCTTGCCCCAGAACTTCGTCGCCCTGAGGTACTTCTCCTTCTCCGTACGCACCCAGGCGGTCTGCAGCCCGGCGACGAGGGCGGCGAGCGAGATCGTCAGGGGAACGAAGAGGAAGTGGTAGACGGTGGTGATACCGAACTGCCATCGCGCCAGGGTCTCCGGCGCCAGAGCCAGATCCACGTCGTCGCTCCTTACTTCGCCGTGGTCACGGCGTCCTGCCTTGATCCCGTTCGTCCCCGACATCTCGGAGCAAACGGGATGCGCTTGTGAACGCGTTCACATTCACAAGCAATTATGACCTACCGCTTTTCCGACCGGAAAGGGGGGTCCACTGTGACGTCAACCCCTTTGTGCCGACCTGTCGGCACGCACACGACGGCGGCCGACGGATCACCGTCGGCCGCCTGAACGTTTCCGCTGGTCGGAGCCCCTGGGGCGCCCGGCTCAGAGCTCCTTGCGGAAGCCCTCCGCCACCTTCAGGAAGATGTCGTTCGCCTCGGTCTCGCCGACCGTGACCCGCACACCCTCCCCGGCGAACGGCCGGACGACCGCACCCGCCTGCTCGCACGCCTGCGCGAACGGCACGGTGCTCTCCCCCAGCCGCAGCCACACGAAGTTGGCCTGTGTGTCGGGCACCGTCCAGCCCTGGCCGCGCAGCGCGTCCATCACACGGTTGCGCTCGCACACCAGTGAGCCGACCCGGCCGATCAGCTCGTCCTCGGCCCGCAGCGAGGCGATCGCCGCGTCCTGGGCGATCTGGCTCACGCCGAACGGCACCGCCGTCTTGCGCAGTGCCGCCGCCACCGGCTCGTGGGCGATGGCGAAACCGACGCGCAGCCCCGCCAGGCCGTACGCCTTGGAGAAGGTTCGCAGGACGCAGACGTTGGGCCGCTCCCGGTAGATCTCCACGCCGTCCGGCACCTCGGTGTCCCGGACGAACTCGCGGTAGGCCTCGTCGAGCACCACCAGGACGTCGCCGGGCACCCGGTCGAGGAACCGCTCCAGCTCGGCCCTGCGCACCGCCGTGCCGGTGGGGTTGTTGGGGTTGCAGACGAAGACGAGCCGCGTCCGGTCGGTGATCGCGTCGGCCATCGCGTCCAGGTCGTGCACATCGCCCTCGGTGAGCGGCACCTGCACCGAGGTGGCCCCGCTGATCTGCGTGATGATCGGGTAGGCCTCGAAGGAGCGCCAGGCGTAGATCACCTCGTCACCGGGGCCCGAGGTGGCCTGCAGCAGCTGCTGGGCGACGCCGACCGAGCCGGTGCCGGTGGCCACGTGGGACACCGGGACCGCGAAGCGCTCGGCCAGCTCCGCCGTCAGCGCCGTACAGGCCATGTCCGGGTAGCGGTTGAACGAGGCGGCCGAGGCCGCCACGGTCTCCATCACGCCCGGCAGCGGCGGATAGGGGTTCTCGTTGGAGGACAGCTTGTACGCCGCCGGTCCGCCGGCCGCCGCCGGTTTGCCCGGCTTGTACGTGGGGATCCCCTCCAGCTCGGCGCGCAGCTTGGGGCTCGTCTCGCTCACCGCAGTCCTCCTCGCGAAGACCGGCGGCACCCGTGTCCGCCGCCGACATCCAATACTGCTCACCTTATGAGGATTCGGCCCCGCTGCGTATAGGAGGGGACGAGGCGTGCTTCCCGGGGGCCGGAGGGTCCGGCGCGCCCGCCGGAAGGCCGGGTCCTCGCGCCCGTGGCACCGGTCACGGGAACAACAGGGGGCAACGTCCCACGAAGGGGTACGAAGGGCGTGCGGGCCAGGGGCGCGCCGCACATATATCTACGCGCCGGTGGTTCGCGCCGTGGCGCGCATCCCCCGTGCAGGTGAGTTGAGACCTCTTCGCAACATCGCACCCTCGCCAGGCCCGCATGCGCCGACACGTCAGGTCCTGGCATTGGAACGTTCAACCTCCTTGATTTGCAAGGCAATTGAGTATCAATGATCATGCAGAAACGTGCCTGTCAATGTGTGCATATGCGTCCGCCCTACCCCACCGCATGAGCCCTACTATCGGCTCGCCATGACAGCAGCAGGGAAGCACCAGGTGAGCCGCGCGGAAACCTCACGCCGAGGCAGCCGGCCGGGTCGAGCGGGCATCAGGGACGTGGCCGCCGCCGCCGGAGTCTCCATCACGACCGTCTCCGACGCCCTCAACGGCAAGGGCAGGCTCCCGGACGCCACCCGGCGCCACGTCCGCGAGGTGGCCGACCGACTGGGGTACCGCCCCTCGGCCGCCGCCCGGACGCTCCGCACCGGGAAGTCCGGACTCATCGGCCTGACCGTGACGACGTACGGGGATGAACCTTTCACCTTCACCGAGTTCGCGTACTTCGCCGAGATGGCGCGGGCCGCCACCTCCGCCGCGCTCGCCCGCGGCTACGCCCTGGTCATCCTGCCCGCGACCTCCCGCCACGACGTGTGGTCCAACGTCGCGCTGGACGGCACGGTCGTCATCGACCCCTCCGACCAGGACCCGGTCGTCAGCGAACTGGTCCGCCAGGGCTTACCGGTCGTCTCCGACGGCCGCCCGGCCGGCGCGCTGCCGGTCACGGCCTGGGTCGACAACGACCACGAGGCCGCCGTCATGGGCATCCTCGACCACCTCGCGGACGCCGGCGCCCGCCGCATCGGTCTGCTCACCGGCACCACCACCGACACGTACACCCACCTCTCGACCACCGCGTATCTGCGCTGGTGCGAGCGCGTGGGCCAGGACCCCGTCTACGAGTCCTACCCGGCGCACGATCCGCGCGCGGGCGCCGTCGCCGCCGACCGGCTGCTCGCCCGCCCCGACCGCCCCGACGCCGTCTACGGCCTGTTCGACCCGAACGGCACCGACCTGCTCGCCGCCGCCCGCCGCTACGGCCTGCGCGTCCCGGACGACCTGCTGCTCGTCTGCTGCAGCGAGTCCATGGTCTACGCCAACACCGAACCCCCGGTCACCACACTCTCCCTCAAACCGCGCCGCATCGGCACGGCGGTGATCCAGCTGCTCATCGACGCCATCGAGGGGGTCGAGTCCGACCAGCCGGTGGAGCAGGTCATACCGACCGAACTGATCGTCCGCACCTCCTCGCAGCGCCGCCCGCCGCGTACGACGGTCAGCCCGCCGAGGTCCCCGAACGGTACGTGACACACCGGTCCGAGCGGACTGGCGCCGCCCGGCCACGGATCAGGACGGGCCGGCCGCCCCGAGAGGACGGGCCGGCCACCGGCGGAGGGCGCGGGGGAACGGCGGACGAAGACCGGCCCAAACGGGGCGAAAGCCACGGTGAAGCGGAGTCTCGCTCCGATTCACCACCCCTGGGTCATCACACAGCGCGATCCGCATTCCTATGATGGGCCCACGACACCGCGGGCCGCTGCGACCAGGCAGTCCGACGCGGTGCGGAAGCGGCGTGATGGTGGAGGGGTCGATGACTCAGGGGGCCGGTCAGGGACCCGATGTGGAGCGGACGGCGACGCTGCGCGACTTCCGGGTACCCGCGTACGTCCACGAGTCCGGTCCGTACGCCCAGAGCACGCACCCCGGTGACGTCGCCCCGCCCTCCGAGGAGACCTATCCGGAGGGATACACGCCCACCCAGCGGGACCTCCCCGTCATCAATCGGGGTGACACTGTCCAGGTGACCGTCGACCCCGCGTCCGTCCCCGCTCCGCCGCCCGCCACCGGCCAGGGCCCGCTGTACGTGGTCGGCGACGTCCACGGCTACCTCGACGAGCTGATGGCCGCGCTCCGGGAGCAGGACCTCGTCGACGCGGCGGGCAAGTGGTGCGCCGGCACCGCCCGGCTGTGGTTCCTCGGCGACTTCACCGACCGCGGCCCGGACGGCATCGGCGTGATCGACCTCGTGATGCGGCTGTCCGCCGAGGCCGCCGCCGCGGGCGGGTACTGCAAGGCCCTGATGGGCAACCACGAGCTGCTGCTGATCGGCGCCAAGCGGTTCGGGGACACCCCCGTCAACTCCGGCGCCGGCACCGCCACCTTCCAGGCGGCCTGGCTGCTCAACGGCGGACAGAAGACCGACATGGACCGCCTCCAGGACCACCACCTGCAGTGGATGGCCCGGCTCGACGCCGTCGAGGAGGTGGACGGCCATCTGCTGCTGCACTCCGACACCACCGCCTACCTCGACTACGGCCGCTCCATCGAGGAGGTCAACGACACCGTCCGCGAGACGATCACGCGCAACGACGCCGACGAGGTCTGGGACCTCTTCCGCAAGTTCACCAAGCGGTTCTCCTTCCGCGACGAGGGCGGCGCCGACGCGGTGCGCTCCCTGCTGGACACGTACGGCGGCACCCGGGTCGTACACGGCCACAGCCCCATTCCGTACCTGCTCGGCGAAGTCGGATCCGAGGAGGACGAGGACGACACCGGCCCCGTGGTCACCGGACCGCACGTCTACGCCGACGGACTCGCCATCGCGATGGACGGCGGGGTCACCATGGCCGGAAAACTGCTGGTCCAGCAACTGCCGCTGCGCGCCTGACGGTTCGGCGGGCCGCTACGGCGCGGCCCGCAAGCGCACCGTGCACATGCCAATTTCGGTAAACCCCCTGTCACCGCGCGCCGTCACCGCTCTACCATCGGCTTATCCGTAGCAGGCTCCCCTCCGTTTCTGCCCGACGGCTCGTCAGCATGCCGAGCCCCAAGCCCTACGGAGCATCGGGGGATGCACATGAACAGCGTTCCGCAGCACCTGCTGAGTGAGGACCGCCAGGAATACGAGCGGATCCTCCATGCGGCGCTGCGCTCCGCACCACACCACCCGGAACTGGCCGCTGTCGGTCAGCGGCTCAACTCGGAACAACTGCGCACCATGGCGCTCAACGCCAGCGCCCTCATCACGGCGGCCGCGGCCACCGAGTACCAGCACTACGTGAAGCTGCGCGAGGAACTGCGCCGGCCACCCGCACAGGGCACGCCGTCCGCCCGTGATTCCGGCCCCGCCGAGCCGGGCGCGAACGCGGTGGGGCTCGCCGCCACCATGGGCGAGGTCGCCGAGACCGCCGGGGCCGGCGCCGTCGCCGTCGTGGCCGTCCTGGCGCCCGTCCTGGCCGGGACCGCGGCCGCGATCTTCCTGCTGGTCGGCTACATCCTGCGGATGCTCGATCCCGGCGCCGCGTTCGCCCGGACCATGCTCACCACGGGCTGGGTGTTCGGCGCGGTGACGGCCGTCGCCATCCTGGTCGCCGCCGTGGGTCTGCTGATCACGGCGCTGCACAACAAGCCCTCGGCACCCGGCGGCTCGTACGACGAGCTCGACGGGGAGGTGACCCGGGCCAGGGACGCCTGGCGCGAGGCCCTGCTGGAGCGGGGGATCCTGCCGTTCCTGCGGGAGGCCCTCGCCGACCCGTCGACGGCCACCGCGCTGCAGCACACGGCCCCGCCCCCGCCGGCCGGCCGTATCCCGCACCTCGGGTACGACAGGCCGGGCTTCTCCAGCCCGGGCGAGGGCTCGGCGCGCGGCACTCGGCCGAGCTACTCCAGTCCGGACTACTCGAGCCCGGACTTCGGCGGGCCGGAGCACCAGCCGGACTAGCCGGAACGTGCCGGGCGGCACGTCCGCCGGCTCGCGCTCCGCAGCGGAGACGCGAGCCGGGTGGGCGGGCCGGCCGGACGGGGCCGGCCCGACGCGCGGTCCTCAGAGGATGCCCGCCCGTCCGGCGGCCGTGATCCACTGCGGGAACTCGGAGAGCAGACGGTCGTACAGCTCCGCGTCCGGCACGGTGCCGATGTCGTCGACGGCGAAGAAGCCGACGTTGTCGACCCGGCGCCCCGCCAGCGTGTCGAACCGCTCCAGCACGCCGTAGTTGGACTTGCCCAGCCCCACGAACTGCCAGAACACGGGTTCCTCCACCGCCTCACGGAGTTCGCGCTCGATCTCCTTGTTGCGGTAGACGCCGCCGTCGGAGAAGAACAGGACGAGCGTCGGAGCGGACGCGGGATTGTCCCGGACGAACGCCCGCACCTCGGCGATCACCTTCTGCTCCTCGTTCTGGATGCCCACGTCGCGCATGTCGACCTGGCTGGGGTCCAGTCCCTTCTTCCGTCCGCGCCGGAACAGGCCCACCTCCCCCACGCGCACATGCAGCCGCAGCCACTCCGGAAGCTCCCCGAGCCGCAGGTCCGGCAGCCGGGCCGGGTTCGAGGCGAACGTCCAGGCCTGCATCTCACCGTCGTCGTCCAGCTGCGCGGCGACCGCCGCCATCCGCTCGACGACATCGGCCACGACCCCCTTGGAGTACAGGAAGGACATGGACCCGGAGGCGTCCAGCACGAGGACGACGCGCGCGACGACGTCGGCGGCGCCGTGTTTGCGCAGACTGACCGCCACCTGCTCCTTGCGCAGCGACAACCGCTTCCGCATGTCGACGGGCAGCCGCTCCTCGCCCTTGGTCAGCCGGGGGGCACCGGGACGGGAGGGGGCGGAGG
>Ga0247818_10000355_pt1 | contig 28235 bp, 17 predicted proteins | sample 13C_Glucose_Day1_FD_192424 | JGI IMG/M metagenome (GOLD analysis project Ga0247818, IMG submission 192424) | Soil microbial communities from agricultural site in Penn Yan, New York, United States - 13C_Glucose_Day1 | ecosystem: Environmental > Terrestrial > Soil > Agricultural land | place... | reverse complement strand
GACCGGCGCGGCGACGTCCTGCTCGACCTGGTCCCGGCCGACGGCAACCGCCCCTACGACATGCACAAGGTCATCGAGGAGCTCGTCGACGACGGCGACTTCCTGGAGATCCACGAACGCTGGGCCCCCAACATCGTCTGCGCGCTCGCCCGCCTCGACGGCCACGTGGTGGGCATCGTGGGCAACCAGCCCCTCTCGTTCGCCGGGGTGCTGGACATCGAGGCGTCCGAGAAGGCCGCTCGCTTCGTCCAGTTCTGCGACGCGTTCAACATCCCGCTGGTCACCCTCGTCGACGTACCCGGCTTCCTGCCCGGCGTCGGCCAGGAGCACGGTGGGATCATCCGGCACGGCGCGAAGCTGCTCTACGCGTACTGCAACGCCACCGTGCCCAGGATCTCCCTGATCCTGCGCAAGGCCTACGGCGGCGCCTACATCGTCATGGACTCCACATCCATCGGCTCCGACCTGGCCTACGCGTGGCCCACCAACGAGATCGCGGTCATGGGCGCCGAGGGCGCCGCCAACGTCATCTTCCGCCGCGAGATCGCCGGCGCCGACGACCCCGAGGCGGTGCGCGGTCAGCTGGTCAAGGAGTACAAGGCCGAGCTGATGCACCCCTACTACGCGGCCGAGCGCGGCCTGGTCGACGACGTCATCGACCCCGCCGAGACGCGTCTGCTGCTGATCCGTTCCCTGGAGATGCTGCGGCTCAAGCACGCGGACCTGCCCTCGCGCAAGCACGGGAACCAGCCCGCGTGAGCGCCGGCGACGAGCAGGGCGGATCCCTGCTGAGAGTGGTGCACGGCTCGCCCACCCCCGAGGAGCTGGCGGCGGCGGTCGCGGTGGTGCTGGCCGCCGTCCAGCGATCCGGGCCGGCCGCACCGGGCGGCCCGGGGACCGCCCCGGCCTCCTGGCGGCGTGCGGAGTCCCCGGCCTCCGCCCACGTCTCCTGGCGCGGCGGACGCTGACCGGCTGTCGCTGCAGGTCGTTGCACGGCTACTTGAAGTCGTCGGGCGCGTTGCGGAACGTGGCGGTCCAAAGGTCCGAGTGCAGATACGCGGCCGCGGGACGAGCCGCGGGTGAAGACGTGGAGGATTCCCATGTTCCGAGGGATAGGGCGGTTCTCGGTGAACCGCCCATGGCTGGTCGTCGCGCTGTGGTTGCTGGCGACCACAGCCCTGGTCGCGCTGGCGCCGCAGCTGAAGCCGACCGACGACCAGGCGGAGTTCCTCCCGTCGCACTACGAGTCGGTCCGTGCGGTGGAGATCCAGCGGGACGCCTTCCCGCAGAGCCGCCAGCCGGCGGCCATCGGCGTGGTCCGGCGTGCCGACGGCGGCAAGCTGACCGAGGCCGACCAGAAGAAGGCCGGCGAGATCGCGGCCGGTCTGCAGGCCGAGAAGTTCGCGAAGATCACCGAAGTGGTGGCCGACCCCGAGGCGGTGTCGCCGGACGGGAAGATCGCCCTCCTCCACGTGTTCGCCTCGACGAAGAAGGCCAACGACGAGACGCTGGTCGAATCCGTCGGCGACATCCGTGAGGAGACCGCCGGGCGCCTCTCCGGCAGCGGCCTCGAGGTGGGCTACACCGGGGCCACCGCCACCGTGCTGGACTCGACGGAGGCTTCGGACAGCACGGACGCCATGGTCATGATGGCCACGCTGGTCCTCATCATCGTCCTGTTGCTGGTCATCTTCCGCAGCCCGGTGATCGCCCTGCTGCCCGTCCTCGTCATCGGGGTGGTCTTCACGGTGACCATGGGGGTCATCGCCACGGCCAGCGAGCTCGCCGGCATGGCGGCTCCCGCCTCCATCTCCGCCATCCTCATCGTGGTGCTCTTCGGTGTCGGCACCGACTACACGCTCTTCCTGCTGTTCCGCTACCGCGAGCACCTGAGGGAGGGCATGCCGGCCAAGGAGGCGCTGGCCACGGCCGCCGGCCGGGTCGGCGAGACCATCGCGTCCGCGGCGGGCGTCGTCATCGCGGCGTTCCTCTCGCTGCTGCTCTCGTCCATGGGCATGCTCAGCAGCATGGGCCTCGCGCTGGCGATCGCCGTCGCCGTCACCCTGCTCTCCGCCCTCACCCTCGTGCCGGCCGTCTTCTCCCTGCTGGGCACCAAGGCGTTCTGGCCGTCCAAGGCCTGGCGCACACAGCCCAGGAACGCGCTCTCGGACCGCGTCGGTGGTTTCGCCTCCCGCAGGCCGGGCGTCATCGCGGGTGTGTCCGGTGTGGTGCTCGTGGCGCTCGCCACGGGGGTGTTCGGCTTCAAGGCGGAGTACGACACCGAGAGTTCGCTCCCGGACACCCTGGAGTCCGTCCAGGCGATGGAGGACTTCCAGAGCGGCTTCTCCGCCGGGCAGTCCGACCCCACGTTCGTCTACGTGAAGTCCACCGGGAAGGCGGCCCTGGACACGGCAGGGCTGAAGGCCTACGAGAAGGAGCTCGCGGGCGTCGACGGCGTGGCGCAGGTCGCCCCGGCCCTGGTCAGCCCCGACGGTACGGTCGCGCAGTACGCCGTCGTGCTCGACCACCGTCCGACCGACGACAGGGCAATCGAACTGGTCGGGGGCGAGCTGCGGGACACGGTCCACGAGGCCGCCCCGGAGGCCACCGAACAGTTCGTCGGCGGAAGCACGGCCGTCCTCACGGACGTCCGGACCGCGGTGAACCGGGACTACAAGCTCGTGTTCCCGATCGCCGCGGTGGCGATCATGCTCATCCTCGGCCTGATGCTGCGCAGCCTCATCGCGCCCTGGTACCTGATGATCTCGGTCGGTCTCGGCTTCGGCGGCACCCTCGGTGCCACCGTCTGGCTGTTCCAGAGCGGCTCGGACGGGCTGCTGTTCATGCTGCCGGTGATCGTCTACCTCTTCGTCGTCGCCATCGGGACCGACTACAACATCTTGATGGTGGCCAGGCTCCGCGAGGAGATCAACAGCGGCAAGGAGCCGCAGGAGGCCGTCCGGAGGGCCGTCACGCACTCCGCGCCCACCATCGGTGCCGCGGCGGTCATCCTCGCCGGCACCTTCGGCGTGCTGATGCTCGCGGACAACGCGATGCTGAAGCAGATGGGCTTCGCGGTCGCCTTCGGGATCCTGCTCAGCGCGTTCGTGACGGCGATCCTGCTGGTGCCGGCGATCACCACGCTGGTGGGAGCGAAAGCCTGGTGGCCGGGCAACCGTGACGCCGCGCCCACGGACGACCGCGCGGAGCCCGGCGCCCCCGACGGCTCCGAGGACCTCGTCGGCTCACGAGGCCGGTAGCCGCTCCGGACTCTCCCCAGCGTGACCGCTCGCCCCCTCGCCGGCCTCCGGCAGGGGGCGGGCGTCTTCCTGGCTCCCCGCCCGGCGTCGCCCCCTCCCTCCGGTCCGGCGGCCGTGCAGCTTCCTGAAAGGAGAGGGGGAGGAGCGGCGGAGATATCGATAGGATTTCGGCACGGCGTTCTTGGTCTTCGGAATTTCTGCCGCGATACGGGCCGAATGCGAGGTGTGATGCACGAGCGTGAGTTGAAGGCATTCGTTTCGGTCGCGGAAACCGGGCGAATGGATGCCGCGGCACGGCGACTCGGTTATTCGCAGGCGGCGATCACCTATCAGATCCAGTGCCTGGAACGGTCCCTCGGTTTCAAGTTGTTCACCCGGCACCCCAGCGGTGCACGGCTGACCCGCGACGGGCGGTCGGTTCTGCCGTCGGCGCGTGCCGCCCTGATGCTGATGGGCGACATGCGTTCCCCGAGCCCGTGCGAGGACGCGGAGCCCGGGGGGCCGGTCCCTGCCGCTGTTCCGGCGGCCCGGAAGGGCACCGCCTGACTCCGGCGTGTGCCGACTTTTTTCGCACCCCCGCCGAATTGCTTCTGTGCGGTCTTTCGGCAGACATCTCTTCCCATCCCGGAAAAACGTTGGAGAGAAAAAGATGAGCACCAACCCGTTCGAGGACAACGACGCCAGCTACTACGTCCTGGTCAACGAGGAGGGCCAGCACTCGCTGTGGCCGGCCTTCGCCGAGATACCCTCCGGCTGGACGGTGAAGCACGGCCAGGACAGCAGGCAGGCCTGCCTGGACTACGTCGACGCGAACTGGACCGACATGCGCCCGCTGAGCCTGGTGCGTCAGATGGCCGAGTCCGAGTAGGACGGAGCCGGAGAGGACGATCATGCAGACGGTTTCCTCCACCCCCGCGGTGTACCGGCCCCGGCCACGGCCGGACGCGAGCCGGGTGCTGGTGTGCCTGAGCTTCTGCGGCGGTGGGACGGCACCGTTCCGCCGCTGGGCCGACGTCGTGCCGGACGACGTGGAGCTGGCGCTGATCTGCTATCCCGGCCGGGAGTCCAGGTTCGGCACTCCGTTCGCCCGCGACTGGGTCGCCCTGCGCGACGACGTGGTGGGAGCGGTCCGCGGTCTCGCGGCCCGGCCCTACACGCTGTTCGGCCACAGCATGGGCTCCTGGCTGGCCTTCGAGACGGCGGCGCAGCTCGAACGCCTCGGCGTCGCGCGGCCGTCGGCACTCGTCGTCTCCGGCGGGGTCGCACCTCACCGGCGAGGAGTGCGCGGAAGCCACATCCCCCGCACGGCCGACAGCGACGACGTCCTCGTCGACTGGATGCGTACGTTCGGGCAGATGTCGGCGGTGGTGGCCAACGAACCCGAACTCCGCGCCATCGCCGTGGAACTGCTCCGCGCGGACCTCGCCGTCTCGGAGTCCTACCGGTTCACCGAGGGGACCCGCGCGACCGTACCGCTCAGGGTGCTCTACGGCTCCGGCGACTCCGAGCCCTTCGACGAGGTGGAACGGGACTGGAAGTCGCTGGCGGACGGCGGCTTCGAGGCGTTCGAGCTGCCGGGCGGGCACTTCTACGAGACGGACGTCTGGGCCGGGCTGCCGCGATGGTGCACCGAAACCGCCCCCGGAGCGGGGCGCCCGTGACGCGGGAACGCCGCGCCGACCATGTCGACGCGGCGTTCCCGGCGGGAGGGGCAGGTGTAGGCGGCGGGTTCAGACCGCCTCGCGCAGGGCGGCCCTGCGGTCGTGGAGCACCATCAGGATGACCATGCCCATGAGCACGCCCAGAACTGTGCCGGCCTGGCCCGCCAGCAGGTGGGCCACGTCGCTCTCGGGGGAGGGCCGCTTCGTGCCGAGGTTCGTGAGCAGGCTGTAGAGGCCGTAGGAGAAGAGCATGCCCGAGGAGATCCATGACGCCGCCATGGGGATCAGAAACTTCCGCGGGCCCCGGCGGCTCGTCAGTACCAGGAGCCCCCATGCCCCGGCGAAGGCCCAGACGCCCGTGCTCAGGGACAGCAGGTGCCACCACATGTCGCGGTAGGACAGGCGGTCCGCGTCCAGCCCCAGCGTTCCGCCGGCCGCCCAGAACACCTTGACGAGGCCGAGCGCGACGCAGCCCGCTGCCAGCAGCCTGGCCACGGTGGTCTGGAGCGCCCGCGTGTTCCCCTGGGTCTCACCGGGGTCGACCGGGCCGCTCAGCGCCTCGGGCCACCGCGCCTTCGCGTATCCGGCGAGCGCGAGCGGGAGCCCGATCCCCACGCCCACCAGCGAGATCATGACCAGGACCTGTTCGTACGCCCACAAGTCGTTGGACGCGGCGGCCTGTTCGTCCTGGGACATGGCGGCGGGGCCGAGCACCGGCGCCAGCACCAGCATGGGCACGAGCAGGCCGGTGCCGACCCACACGGGCAGGACGATCAGCCATGCGGGAAGTCTCTGGCCCCAGGGCTGGATGAAGGCGACCGCCAGCAGAATTCCTACCGCGGCGAGCACCGCGGTCGTCGCGTTGATCGCACGCCAGTCCGCCTCGCCCATTTCTTCGTTCGGAAGGAACAGTCCGAATGTCCAGACGATTTTGATCAGCATGTACGGCATGACCGCGACCACGGTGCCGTAGCCGCATATCCTGCGCATTTTCATCAGCCGTGAGGTCGGCTGTGCCGCCATTGCTGTCATGATCGGCATGCTATCCGACCGGTGATCGGTGGCCAAGTATCCCATCTCCTCTCAGAGATACGTCAGTTGCAGGGAAATGGTGAAATCAAGGCCGTGACGGGCTGCGCAGTGCTATGGCGGTGAGGTGCCCGGAATCGGAGAGTGACACGAGGAGGGCGGTCTCCCCCGTCCCTGCCAGCGCTATGAGTTCCAGCAGCCCGGAAACCGAGCAGTGCCGGGCCTCGGTGAATTGACCGCCGGGCACGCGCAGGGAGCCTCCGGTCCCGGCGAGCGCCGTCGCGACGGCGTCGCGCACCGCGGCTCCGAAGCGCGCGGCTCCGGCGGGCCCGCTGACGACCAGCCTGACGCCGTGCGTGCCGGCGGTCAGGGCGGCGATCCGTCTCCCGGCCGCCGCGACCACGGCGGGGTCCCGGCCGCCGTCGGCTCCCCGGGGGACGAACCGCGAGAGGCCGCCGGTGACTTCGGCCAGCGCACGGGCCCGGTCGGCGCAGTCCGGTGCCGACAGGACGACGGCGGCGGCGCCGTCGAGCTCGCGCTCCTCGTCGCCACCCGGTGCCTCGTCGGTGGCAGCGGCCACCACGCGGTCCGCGCGGCCCGTCCGCAGTGCCGTGACCGCGAAGTGCACGGCCTCCAGACCCGCGGTGCCGGGATTCGTCAGCGTGACCGAGAACGCCCTGGCCCCGGTGCCGATGGCGAGCTGGCTCCCCGGGGTGCTCATGGAGAAGGCCGGTACCTCCGCCGGGCTGATGCCCCGGACGCCCACCGTGCGCAGGGTGTCGTCCATCCGCCGGTGCGCGTGGGCGATCGCGTACTGGGTGCCCGTGACCACGCCGAGGCGCAGGCTCGGCGCGCCGTCGAGGGGCAGGTCGTCGTGGCGTCTGCCGAGTGCCTGATGACCGGCCGCGAGGAGGTACCGGGTGGCGGGGGAGTGGTACTTCCAGCCGCGCCGGCCGAGGTGTTCGGCAGGGTCGAACCAGGCCGCCGCCCTGCCCTCCTCCGCGGCGGGGGGACGTTCCGCCACCGAGCCTGCGCCCATGAGCAACACGTTCACGCGACGGCCTCCCATACGAGCGCCGCGTTGTTGGCGCCGAATCCGGTCCCGCTCACGAGCACGGCCGGGCGGGGCAGCGGCACCGGTCCTGCCAGCGGGACGTCCATCGGGCAGGAGGGGTCCACCGTGGTGACGTGCGCGTTGGGCGGCACCAGGCCGGCGCCCAGCATCCGGGCGGCGATGACACAGCCGAACACCCCCGCCGCGCCCGCGGTATGGCCCATGACGGCCTTCGGCGCGTAACCCGCCGTCGCGGCGATGTCGCCGCCGGCGGCGGTGACGGCCTCACTGACGGCGGTGCTCTCCACGGAGTCGTTGAGCGCCACACCGGCGCGGTGGAGGACCACGGCACCGGGCGGCCCGGCGGTGGAGAGGGCCTGGGCGACCGAGCGCCGCAGCTGCCCGCCGGACGGCTCGGGCGCCATCGGGTGGTGGGCGTCGCAGCTCCAGCCCTGCCCGGCGAGCACCGCCTGCGCGGCCACCCCCCGGCGCCGGGCGGAGGCGGCGGACTCCAGCACCACGGCCGCCGCGCCCTCGCCGGTGACCATGCCCGAGCGGTCGGTGTCGAAGGGGCGGCAGCACACCGGGTCCAGCAGCCCGAACCGGTGGAGCGTTCCGACGGCGACCCGCGAGAAGGCGTCGCCGCCGCAGGCGACGACGACGTCGGCCTGCCCGGTCTCGATCAGCAGGGCGCCCCAGGCCACCGCGTAGGCCCCGGCGGAGCAGGCGGTGGACAGGGTGTGGCCGCAGCCTCCGATGCCGAACCGGCCGGCGACCACGGCGGCCACGCCGTGCGTGGCGAGCCGGCGTCCGGGTCCGTCCGGCAGCTCCGCCAGGTCGATGTCGCCGAGCGACGTGCCGACGGTCAGGCCCGCGTCGAGCAGGTCGTCGCGGGTCAGCCGTGCCTCGGCGACGGCCTCCGCGACCGCCTCGACGACCAGTGAGCTGGTGCGCCCGGGGGCGGTGCTCTCGCCGGCCGGGGCCGCGTACAACCGAGGGTGCTCGGGCAGGCCGCACGCATCGACTGCGGGCACCGGCCGTTGATCGGCGCGGAGCAGGCCCTCCCACAGCGCGTCGACTCCGCCGCCGAAGCAGGACACCGCTCCCAGCCCCGTGACCACGACCGTCACCGGCGTACCCCACTTCTCCGGATCGTACGGAAAGAAATTCACCGATTGACCAGGGTGCCGTGCCGGTACCCGGCGACCGTTCTGCCTGCAAGTACCTGCAGGAATTACGGGGCGACTCCGGCGCGCCCGATTTCCTGCAATACGATCGGCCGCGATCAGCCGACTCCGTATCGAATGAGTAATGAATGCGGAATATCGCGGAGTTGAACAGGTAAATCCGAAGGAAAGGGAATCCGGTGGGTGCGGAAAGCACGCTGGACAGGTCGGAGCTGCGGGACATGGTGGCGGACACCCTGGACGTCGAGTCCTCGGCGCTGACCGATGACGCGCTGCTCATCGAGGAGCTGGGAGCCGACTCGGTGATCGCGCTGGAGCTCGCCGTCACGCTGGAACAGCGTTACGCGATCAGGATCCCCGAGGAGGAGCTCATCGGGCTCCGCACCTTCCCCGACATCTGTGAACTGCTCAGCCGGAAGCTGAGCGGCTGATGGACGGGCAGCCGGTCCGCGCCGCGGACACCGGCGGCGCCGCCCCCTCCTACTTCCTGATCGAGAGCAAGGGGAACTGGGCGGGCCCCGGCGCGGGCGCCTTCCTCATGGACGCCGTGGCTCTGGCCGAGGCGGGACACCGGGTGCGGGTCTACCTCGTCGAGGACGGGGTGCTCAGCGCGGTGGGCGGCGACGTGCCCGAGGTGGAACGGCTCGCAGGAGCGGGCGCCGAGATCCTGGTGGACGACTTCTCCGCCGCACAGCGCGCTCTCGACGCCGGCAGGCTGTCGCCGCACGTGAAGCTCGCCGGCATGGAGACCGTCGCCGCCGCCCTGGCCGAGGACGACTGCAGAGGTGTGTGGCACTGATGGCGACCCCGATGAAGCGCCGCGTGTGGGACCTGCTGCTGATCATGACCGCTGCCCCGCACTCCGGCGACGTGGTCACCTCGGCGCTGCGGCTCTCGGACGCGGTACTCGCGAACGGAGGGTCGGTACGGGTCTGGGCGTGCGGTTACGCCAACATGCTCACCCAGGACACCTTCGGCGACACCAAGCTCCCCAACACCCGTGATCCCGAGGGGCATTACCCCTCGCCCTCGGCGATCGTCCGGCGACTGACCGCCGACAGCGCTGGGCGCTTCGCCTGGATCGCGTGCACCGCCTGCTCCGAGGAGCGCGGCGCGACCCACCACATCCCTCAGGTGCGGCACCGCTCGCCGCTCCGGCTGGCGGGCACCATCGACGCGGCCAGGCAGACGCTCTACCTCGGAGGAGCCTGATGACGACGACCGAGCGCGACGAGTCCCGCCGCAGGGTGCTCTGTGTCATCGACCGCGCCTACCGGGGCGCCGTCGAGGTCCAGTTCTTCCACCCGCTGTACGGGCTGCTCGACCTGCACGGACAGTTCGAGCAGGTCGACCTGGCGCTGCGCGGTTCCACCGTGACGATGGCCGTCGACGAGCACACGTACGTGCCCTCCGTACGGCTCGGCTCGACGACCCTGGACACGCTGCCGGACTACCGGGGCTCCGTGCGCGATCTGGTCGACGCGGGCTTCGAGGTCCTGGTGGACGACACCGCGCTCGCCGCACTCGGGTTCGGGCCCGAGGACCTGCTGCCGGGCACCGTGGCGCTCGGGCCCGCCGAACTGGCCGCCCGCTGGCCCTCGTACGACCACGTGTGGTTCATATGACCGGCCGGCCGGCCGGGGCCCCGCACACCTACGCGACCCCCCTGCGCGCGGTCGACCGGATCGAGCGGCGCGCGGACGCACCCGGCCTGAGCTTCAGCACCTTCAAGACGGTCCGCGCCGACGACCCGTACATGGCCGGGCACTTCCCGGGACTCACCCTGCTGCCCGCCGTGTTCGTGCTCGAAGGGCTCCGGCAGGCGCTGACGTCGTGCACCGGCGCCGACGAGCCGCTGAACCTGCTGGAGGTCGTCTCGGCCCGGTGGCTGGCGCCCATGCAGGGCGGCGACGAGATCCGGCTGGACGTCACGGCCACGGAGTCCGGAGGCGGACGGTGGCTGGTCACCGCTGACGGCGTACGCCAGGACGGTGTCCCCGTCGTCGCCACGAAGGTGGTGCTCGGCGGCCCGGACGCCGTCCTGTCCGGCGGGCTCACCCCCGCCGGAGGCCCGCCCTCCGCCCACGCCGCCGGATCGGGGCCGGACTACACCGCGATCCTGGACCGGCTGCCCGTACGCCACCCCATGCTGCTCGTGGACCGGGTGGAGGCCTTCGAGCCCGGCTCGGAGATCACCACGGTCAAGGCCGTCTCCGGGTCCGAGCCGTGCTACGGGTCGATGGAGGACGGTCTGCCGCTCTCCCGGTACATGTACCCCAGGGCGCTGATGCTGGAGTCCTTCGGACAGTCCTCGGTGCTGCTGTGGCTGTCGAGCGGCACGACCGGGGGAGTGCAGGTCGCGGCGGCGTTCCGCCGCTGCCGCTTCGCCGGCGAGGTCCGGCCGGGCGCGGTGCTGCGGCATGTGGCCCGCATCGACCGGCTGATGGCCGACAACGTCTTCGTGTCCGGGGAGACCTGGGACGGCGACCGGTGCGTCATGACCGTCGGCGCGCTCGTCGGTTCGAGCCGGCCGCGCGAGCGGCTCGACCGGACGGCGACGGCGGCGCTCTGACCGCGCGGGCGTCCGCCGGTCCTTCCGCCCCGGGCAGGTCCCGGGGCGGAAGGACCGGCGCGTGTCAGGAGGCCGCGTGGAGCGACAGGATCTCCTGGACCGCGCCGGCCGTCAGGTCGCTGCGCAGGATGTCGACGTGGTCGACGGGGATCTCCACGGCTCGCGCGGCCAGCAGCGCGCCCTCGGTGGGCTGCAGCGAGTTCACCGCGGTGGCGGTGCGCCACGCGCCGGCCGGATCGATGCTCCGGGCCGCGTCCAGGTAGGACACGAACGACTCGAACACCGCCGCGAACTCCTCCAGCAGGTCCATGTCCAGCTCCTCGCGGACGAACGCGGCGCCGGCCTGCTCACGGAAGATCCGGACGAGCTCCTTCCCGAGAGCGGCGAACCCGGGGGCGGTCGCCAGCGCCGTGGCAGCGGCCTGCCGGGCGGCGGCCACCTCGCCGGCGGTCAGGACCGAGGCGAACTGCCCCAGCATCGCGTCGAAGTCCCGGTGCAGGGCGTCCAGGGTCGGCACCTCCGGGTCGAAGACCAGGAACCGGGGCGGCTCCGCCTGCCCGGCGGCGAGCCTGGAAACCAGCTCACCGGCGAAGACGCTGCCGGCGCAGTAACCGAGCACCGCCCGGACGGCGCGTCCGCCGGCCTCGACCTCGCGGGCCCACCAGTCGACGTAGTCACCGGCGGACATCCCCCCTCCGGTGTCGGGCTGCCTGGTCTCCCACACGGTGAACTGCGGGCCGAGGCGCGGGACGAGGTCGGAGAAGCTGGAGTCGGAGCGCCCGGTGGTGGCGAAGTCGACGGCCAGGACGAGCTCGGATCCCTGGCCGGCGTCGAGTACTTTCCAGCCGCTGAGTCTGGTCATGTGTGCTGTCCACTCTGGTCGACGGCCGGCACCGCGGAACGGTGCGGCCGTGGGGAACGGTGGCGGTCACCGCGGAACGGTGCGGCCGCGGGGAACGGCGGCGGTCCCCGTGTCCCGCGCTGCCCGCCCGAGAGGCGTGCTCAAGAGACGTGCTGGGGAACGACGGCGGGCCCGCCCCGCGCGTGCGGCGGCGGACCCGCGGGGCCGCTGGGTCGTCGGGCGGCTGAGCCGCCGGTGACCCGGACGGCCTTCGACGGGCAGATGTGCTCGGCGATCTTGCGCGCGTGCCCGGCGTCGGCATCCGTAGGGGTCTCGTCGAGGAGCACGACGAGACCGCTCTCGTCCTCCTGGTCGAAGACCGCCGGAGCGCTCATCACGCAGAGTCCGGCGCCGATGCAGCGGTCACGGTCGACGTGTACCCGCATCCCGCTCACCAGCCGACCACGAGCTTGTGCACCGGCGGCAGCCCGTCGACGAGCTCGATCGGCTCGTCGGACTCGACCAAGTGCAGCCCCGGGAAGCGGGCGAACAGCGAGGTGAAGCAGAGCTCCATCATCAGCCGTGCCACATGCTGGCCCAGACACTGGTGGACGCCGTAGCCGAAGGCCAGGTGGTCCCGCGAGTCGCGGTGGATGTCGAAGGCGTCCGGGTCCGTGTACTTGGCGGGGTCCCGGTCACCGAGGCCCTTGAGCACGAGGATTCCCTCGCCCTCCTTGATGGTCACGCCGTCGATCTCGACGTCGGCCAGCGCCACACGGGCGATGATCTCGTCGACGATGCTGAAGTGGCGCAGCACCTCGTTCACGGTCTTCGGCATGAGCCCCGCCGGGTCCGCCTGGAGGGCCTTGAGCTGCTCCGGGTGGTCGAGGAGCGTCTGGGTGCCGAGCGCGATGCGGTTGACGATGAACTCGTAGCCCGCGAGCAGCAGCATCTTCGTCATCAGCGTCAGACCGTGGTGGTCGAACTCGTCCGTGCGGCCGGCCCGGGTGATGAAGTTGCCGAGCATGTCGTCGGTGGGGTTCTGCTGCTTCTCGGTGACGAGCTCCGCGAAGTACTTCATCAACTCGTCGTTGGCGGCCATCTTCTCGTCCATGGTGTACGAGTGGCGCGTGCCCACCATGATCGCGGCGTTGCGCGTGAAGACGTCGCGCTCGGCCTCGGGGATGCCGGCCATCTCGCAGATCACCTGCGCGGGCAGCGGCAGGGCCAGCGCCTGGACGAGGTCGGTGGGGCCGCCGGCCTCCTCCATCCGGTCCAGGTACTGGTCGATGAGCTCCTGGACGCGGGGGCGCAGCTTCTCGGACGCCTTGATGGTGAAGTCGGGAAGGGCCATCTGACGGACCCGCGTGTGGCGGGGCGGGTCCATGGTCACCAGCAGGTTCTTCGAGTCGCGGGCGATCATGTCCAGCAGTTCCTGGGGCGCCGGGAACCTGATGGGGAAGGTCGGGTGCGGCTCGACGCTGAACCGGTCGTCCGCCAGCAGCCGCTGTATGTGGTCGTGCTGGGAGACGAGCCACGCCTTGCTGCCCGACGGCATGGTCACCTGCGTGAGCGGCCGGCCCGCCGGGACCTGACCGTACTCGGGAAGCAGCGGGTTGGGCCATCCGCGGGGGGCTACGGGGCAGGTCGCCGGCATCTCCATGGCGTCGGTCATAGGGGTTTTCCCTGTCTTTGTCGTGGTCATGAGCCTGCTCGGGCCGATGCTACGGACGGAATTCCGGTCCGCCGGAGTCGCTGCCGTTTGCTGCAGGAAGTCGGATCCGGAGAAGCCGAATGCTTTTGCGCCGAGGGTGAGAAGAGCCCTTTCCGGAAATTGCACCGACGTGCCGCAGGGCTTGTCCGGACGTGTATTCGTTTACCGAACGTCGATGGACCGCAGCCGACGAAAACCTGCTCCACGGGCGAAGGGCACGGCTGTGCCCGCCCACCGGCGGCCGCCGAGCCGGCCCGTACCGGTGCCGGCCGTCCGGAGCCCGTGTCTGCCGTCCCTTTGCTCACCGACCGGTTCCCGGATCGGCCAGGCCCGAAGAAACAGAGGACAGATGTCTGACTCGTCAGCCACGGTTCTGCCGCTGACCGCCGGCCAGGCCGGAATCTGGTACGCGCAGAGCCTCAGCGGTCCGAACGCGACGTTCAACGCGGCCCTGTACCTGGAGATAGCCGGTGCGGTCGATCCGCTGCTGTTCACCACGGCGATGCGGCAGATCGTGACCGAGACGGAGGCCCTGCGCGCCCGGTTCACCGAGGAGGGGTCAGGCCCCGTCCAGCTGATCGCGCCGGTCACCGACTGGTCTGCGGAGCCCGTCGAGGTCCTCGACCTGACGGCGGAGGACCGGCCGGCCGAGGCGGCCGGCACCTGGATGTGGGCCGACGCGCGCACACCGGTGGACGTGCTCGGCGGTGCCCTGTACCGCTTCGCGCTCATCAAGGTCGCCGACGACCGCTTCTTCTTCTACTACCGCTACCACCACCTGGTGATGGACAGCTTCGGGGCGAGCCTCGTCGCCTCCCGCACCGCGGACGTCTACACCGGTCTCGTGACGGGCGAGGACACCTCGGGCGGCGCGTTCCCCCCGCTGCGCGAGCTGATCGACGACGAGACCGCCTACCAGGAGTCCGCCGCCTTCGCCGCCGACCGGGACTTCTGGACCGCGCAGTTCGAGGACCGGCCGCACGCCGTGAGCCTCGGCGACCGTCCGACGGCCCTGCCCACCGACCTCGTACGGGAGACACGCCAGGTCCCGGCGGAGACCGGCACCCGGGTCCGCGACGCCGCCCGCGGCGCCCGGGTCGGGTGGCCGGCCGCGGTGCTGGCCGCCCTCGCCGCGTACACGAGCCGGATCTCCGGCAGCGGTGACGTCGTCGTGGCCCTGTCCGTCGCCGCGCGTACGACCGGCGCGGGGCGTGCCGTGCCCGGCATGGTGTCGAACGTGGTCGGCGTGCGGATGACGGTGCGCCCGGACATGACGGCGCAGGAGCTCGTCCGCCACGCCCACCAGCGCATGCGCGCCGTCTCCCGGCACAAGCGCTACCGCTACGAGGACCTCCGGCGCGACCTCAAGCTGCTCGGCTCCGACGGCCGGCTGCTCGGGCCGAGGCTCAACCTGCATGTCGTCGCCCCCGCCCTGCACTTCGCGGGGCTGCCCGCGAGCCTGCACCCGCTGGTGGCCGGGCACGACGACGACTTCTCCCTCATCGTCGTCGGCCGCCAGGACGGCGGCTTCCAGTTCGACGTCTCGGCCAACCCGGACGTGTACGGCGTCGACGCGGTGCGGCAGCACCACCGGCTGATCACCCGGCTGCTCAGCGAGCTCACCGAGCACCCCGACCGTCCGGTCGGCGCCCTGGACGTCGTCGACCCCGGGACACTGGCCAGGCTCGTCGGCGACTGGGGCGGCGCCGCCCGGACCCCGGCGCGGGTGGAGCCCGTGTCCCTGCCCGAGCGGTTCGCCGCCGCCGCGGCGGCCCACCCCGGCAACCGCGCCGTCGTGTACCCCGGAGCGTCGGGCACCACGTCCCTCACCTACCGGGAACTGGACGAGCGCTCCAACCAGTTGGCGCGGCTCCTCATCAGCAGGGGCGTCAGGCGCGGGCAGCTCGTCGCGCTGGCGATGCCCCGGTCGGTGGAGACGGCCGTGGCGCTGCTGGCCACCCTGAAGGCCGGGGCGGCGTATCTGCCGATCGACCCCGAGTACCCCGCCGACCGGGTGGCCTACATGCTCGGCGACGCCGAACCCGCCGTGGTCGTCACCGCCCAGCGCGACGCCTTCACCCAGCTCGCGGTCCGGACTCCGGAGATCGTGCTGGACCACGTGACGACGGTGGCCGAGCTGGCCGGGCTGCCGAGCGGCCCGCTCTCGGACGCCGAGCGCGGCGGGCCGGTCCTGCCCGACCAGGCGGCGTACGTCATCTACACCTCCGGTTCCACCGGCCGCCCCAAGGGCGTCGTCGTCGCCCACCGGAACGTGATCCGGCTCTTCGACTCGACCGCGCACTGGTCCGGCTTCGGGCCCGACGACGTGTGGGCGCTGTTCCACTCGTACGCCTTCGACTTCTCCGTCTGGGAGATCTGGGGCGCCCTGCTGCACGGCGGGACGCTCGTGGTGGTGCCGTTCGCGGTCAGCCGGGCACCGGAGGAGTTCCTGCGCCTGCTCGTGCGGGAACGGGTCACCGTCCTCAACCAGACGCCGTCGGCCTTCTACCAGCTGATCCAGGCCGACCGGGACAACCCGGACACCGGGCGGGCGCTCGCCCTGCGGTACGTCGTCTTCGGCGGGGCCGCGCTCGACTTCGGGCGGCTCGCCGAGTGGTACGAGCGGCACCCGGAGGACTCGCCGCGGCTCGTGAACATGTACGGCATCACCGAGACCACGGTGCACACCACCGAGCGGATGCTCGACGCGGCCTGCGTCACGTCCGGCGGCAGCATGATCGGCCTCGGCATCAGCGACCTGCGTGTCTACCTCCTCGACACGGCGCTGCGACCCGTTCCGCCCGGCGCGACCGGTGAGCTGTACGTCGCCGGGCCCGCCGTCGCCGACGGTTACCTGGGGCGGCCGGACCTGAGCAGTACCCGGTTCGTCGCGGACCCGTTCGGCCCGGCGGGGGAGCGCATGTACCGCTCCGGGGACCTGGCCCGGTGGGCCCTGGACGGCAGCGCCGACCTGGAGTACCTGGGGCGGGCCGACCAGCAGGTCAAGATCCGCGGCTTCCGCATCGAGCTGGGCGAGATCGAGGCCGCCGTGCTGCTGCACCCCGACGTCCGGCAGACGGCCGTCGTCGTGCGCGAGGACATCCCGGACGACATGCGGCTGGTGGCCTACGTCGTCAGCGGCCAGGGACCCGGTGGCCGGGTCGAGCTGGAGCCGGCCGCGCTGCGCAAGCACGCCGCCGCCTCCCTGCCCGAGCACATGGTGCCCACGGCGTTCGTCCAGCTGGACGTGCTGCCCCTGACGGGGAACGGCAAGCTCGACACCCGGGCGCTGCCCGCCCCGGACATGGCGGGCACCGCCGGAGGCCGGGCGCCCCGGACCCCCGAGGAGGAGATCTTCTGCGGGGTCTTCGCCGAGATCCTCGGTCTGCCCTCGGTCTCCATGGACGACAACTTCTTCGACCTGGGCGGTCATTCACTGCTGGCGACCAGGCTGGTCAGCCGGGTGCGCGCCGCGTTCGGCGTCGAGCTCGCCATCCGTACGGTCTTCGAGGCACCCACCCCCGCGGCGCTCATCGCCTGGCTCGCCGGCCACGGTGACGTGCCCACGGCCCGGCGCCCGCTGACCCGGATGGAGAAGCCGGAAGAGATCCCGCTGTCCTTCGCCCAGCTCCGGCTGTGGTTCGTCGACAAGATCGACGGCGGCTCCGGGACCTACAACATCCCGCTCGTCGTACGGCTGAACGGCTCGCTGGACCGCGCGGCGCTCCAGGCGGCGATCGGCGACGTCGTCACACGGCACGAGAGCCTGCGCACCGTGTTCCCCGACCGCATGGGCACCCCGCGCCAGCACATCCTGACGCCGGAGGAGGCCACCCCCGTGATGGGGGTGACCGAGATCGCCGCCGACCGGCTCGCCGAGGCGATGACCGAACGCGCCGCCGCCGGGTTCTCCCTGGCCACCGAGGCGCCCATCCGCGCGCACCTGTTCGCCGTGTCCGAGCAGGAGCACGCCCTCCTCATGCCGATGCACCACATCGCCGGTGACGGCTGGTCCCTGGTGCCGCTGACCCGCGACCTCCAGACCGCCTACACCGCACGCTGCCACGGCAGGAGCCCCGAGTGGGAGCCGCTGCCGGTGCAGTACGCCGACTACACCCTGTGGCAGCGCGAGATCCTCGGCGACGAGGACACCCCGGGCTCCGCGATCTCCGGCCAGCTGGCCTTCTGGACGCGCTACCTGGGCGGCCTGCCCGAAGAGGTCACGCTGCCCACCGACCGGCCCCGGCCGGCCGTCGCCTCCTACCGCGGCGAGACCCTCCGCTTCGACCTGCCGCCCGCGCTGCACCAGCAGCTGACCCGCTGCTCGCGTGAGCACGACGTCAGCCCCTTCATGGTGGTGCAGACCGCCCTGGCGGCGCTGCTCGGCAAGCTCGGCGCGGGCGACGACATCCCGCTCGGCATCTCGATCGCGGGACGTACCGACGAGGCCCTGGACGACCTGATCGGCTTCCTCGTCAACACCCTCGTGATGCGCACCGACCTGTCCGGCGACCCGAGCTTCGCCGACCTGCTGGGCAGGGCGCGCGCGGACGGCCTGGCCGCCTTCGCCAACCAGGACCTCCCCTTCGAGAGGCTCGTCGAGGCCGTCAACCCGGAACGCTCGGCGGGCCGGCACCCGCTGGTCCAGATCGGCCTCGGCTTCCAGAACAACGAGACCCCGGCGCTGGACCTGCCCGGTCTCGACGCCTGGATCGAGCCCGCCGTCACCCACACCGCCAAGCTGGACCTGCTCTTCGACTTCCGCGAGGTCGAGGGCGACGGGGACACCCCGGACCACACCACCTGCGCCGTCGAGTACGCCACCGACCTGTACGACCGGGCGACGATCGAGCTGCTCACCGTCAGGCTGACGCGTCTGCTGGACCAGGCCACCCGACGGCCGGACAGCCGCCTGAGCGAGCTGGACGTGCTGGGCGCCGAGGAGCGCCGGCGGATCCTCGTCGAGTGGAACGACACCGCGTGCCCGGTCGCCGGAGCCACGCTGGCCGAGCTCTTCACCGAGCAGGCCGCGCGCACCCCCGGCTCGCTCGCGGTGGTGGCGGGCGAGGCTGAACTGAGCTACGGCGAACTCGCCCGGCGCGTCGCCGGACTGGCCCGCCACCTGGTCACCCGCGGGATCGGCGCCGAGGACCGGGTGCTCCTGGTCATGCCGAAGTCGCTCGACCTCCTCGTGGCCCAGCTCGCCGTGGTCACGGCGGGCGGGGCGTTCGTGCCCGTCGACCCGGGATATCCGCGCGAACGGGTCGCCTTCATGGCGGAGGACTCCGGGCCCGCGCTGACGCTCACCACCTCGGCGGTCGCGGACCTCGCCCGGGAGGTGGTGCCGGACGTGCCCGTGATCGTCGTGGACGCCCCGGCCACCGCGGCCCGGATCGCCGCCCGCCCCACGGGACCGCTGTCGGACGCGGACCGGCGGGAGCCCGCCTCGGCCGATCACCCGGCGTACGTCATCTACACCTCCGGCTCGACCGGACGCCCCAAGGGCGTCGTGGTCACCCACCGGGGCATCGGGAACCTCGCCGCGGCCCAGAGCGAGCGCTTCGCCGTCGGGCCGGACAGCCGGGTCGTGCAGTACGCGGCTCCCAGCTTCGACGCGGCGGTGTCCGAGACGTGCATCGCGCTGCTCAGCGGAGCGACGCTGGTCCTCCCCGTCGGCGGCGGGCTGCTGCTCGGCGAGGAGCTGGCCCGGTTCCTCACCGAACGGCGCATCAGCCACGCGACGATCCCGCCCATCGCGCTGACCGGCCTCGACCCCGGCGCCGTACCCCCCGGCATGGTGCTGACCGTCGCCGGCGAGGCGTGCTCGGCCGAGCTGGCCGGGATCTGGTCGGCCGGCCGGCGCATGATCAACGCCTACGGCCCCACCGAGACGACGGTCTGCGCCACGATGAGCGCCCCGCTGTCCGGGGCGGTCACACCGCCGATCGGCACCCCGATCGCCAACTCCCGCGCCTACGTGCTGGACGCGCGGCTCGTCCCCGTCCCGGTCGGCGTGTACGGCGAGCTGTACATCGCCGGGCTCAACCTGGCACGCGGCTACCTCGGCCGCCCCGGGCTCTCCTCGGAGCGCTTCGTCGCGGCGCCGTTCGGGGCCCCCGGCGAGCGCATGTACCGCACCGGTGACGTGGTGCGCAGGCGCGCGGACGGACAGCTGGAGTTCGCCGGGCGCGCCGACGACCAGGTGAAGGTGCGCGGCTTCCGCGTGGAGCTGGGGGAGATCACCGCCGCGCTGACCGACCAGCCCCAGGTCGAGTCCGCCGCCGTCGTGGTCCGCGAGGACCGCCCGGGCGAGCGCAGGCTGGTCGGCTACGTGGTGCCCGCCGCGCAGGAGGAAGGCGCCCGTGACACCGGCCTGGAGAGCGACCAGGTCGAGAAGTGGCAGACCGTCAACGACGAGGTGTACGGCGCCTCGGCCCACGACGGACCCCCGCTCGGCGAGAACTTCAGCGGCTGGCACAGCAGTTACGACGGGACCGAACTGCCCGAGGCGGAGATGCGCGCCTGGCGTGCGGCGACCGTCGAGCGGATTCTGGAGCTGCGCCCCCGCAGGGTCCTGGAGATCGGCGTCGGCGCCGGACTGATCATGACCCCGGTCGCGCCCCACGTGGACCTCTACTGGGGCACCGACCTGTCCGGTGAGGTGATCGACACCCTGTGCCGGCAGACGGCGCAGATCCCGGAACTCGCGCGGCGCACCTGCTTCACCGCGACCCCGGCGCACCAGCTGGACGAGCTGCCGGTGGGCACGTTCGACACCGTCGTCATCAACTCGGTGGCGCAGTACTTCCCGGGCCTGGACTATCTGACGGACGTCGTCGAGAAGGCGTTCGCGCTGCTCGGCGACACCGGCTCGGTCTTCCTCGGCGACCTCCGCGACCTCCGGCTGCTGCGCCGCATGCGTACGGCCGTGCACCGCACCGGCCACCCCGGGGACGGCGCCGAGGCCACCAGGTTCGCCGTGGACCGGGCGGTCGAGCGCGAGACCGAACTGCTGCTGGACCCGGCTCTGTTCGGGTCGCTGGCCCTCGACGGCTTCGGCGGCGCGGACGTCCGCGTCAAGCGCGGCGACTACGCCAACGAGCTCAGCCGCTACCGCTACGACGTGGTCCTGCACAAGCGTCCGGCCGCGCCCGTCAGCCTCGCGGACGTGCCGGCGCTCGCCTGGGAACGGGCGGGCGGTCTCGACGGCATCGCCGCGCTGCTGCGCGACGAGCGCCCGGACGGGCTGCGCGTCACCGGCATCCCCAACGGCAGGCTCGACGCGGACCTGGCCGGGGCGGACGGCACGGGCGCCGTACCGCAGGGCGTGGACGTCACGGCCCTGCACGAGGCCGGCACCCCCGCCGGCTACCGGGCGCTGGTCACCTGGACCGCCGGGGCGGACGACGGACGGCTCGACGCGGTGTTCGTCCCCGAGCAGGCCGGGGACGGAACGGGCGCGGCTCCCGCCTACCGGGACCTGTACCTCCCGGACACGGTGCCCGCCCGCCTCGCGAACGACCCGCTCACGGCCCGCAGGAGCGGCGCGCTGCTGGCCGGACTGCGTACGGCGCTCGCCGGGAGGCTGCCCGACCACATGGTGCCCACCGCCCTGGTGCTCCTGGACGCCCTGCCGGTCACGCTGAACGGCAAGCTCGACCACAAGGCGCTGCCCGCCCCCGACGCGGCGGCGTCCGCCTCGGACACGGCTCCCGCCACACCGCAGGAGCAGGCGCTCGCCAGGCTGTTCGCCGAGGTGCTCGGGGTCCCCCGGGCCGGTGCGGACGACGACTTCTTCCGGCTGGGCGGCGACAGCATCGTCTCGGTCCAGCTCGTCAGCCGGGCCCGCGCCGAGGGCCTGGTGTTCACCCCGCAGGACGTGTTCACGCACCGCACCGTGCGCGCCATCGCCGCGACGGCCGGACCGGCACCCGCGGAAGGCGGGACCTCCGGCCCGGCGGACGCGGCCGGATGGGACATGGCACTGGTCTCGCAGGACGAACTCGACGAGTTCGAGTCGAAGTGGAGCGTTTCGGAATGACCTCGAACGAGAAGCCGTCGCTGGAAGCCGTACTCCCGCTCACCCCGCTCCAGGAGGGCCTGCTCTTCCACGCGCAGTACGACGAGCAGTCGGGCCCGGACGTCTACGTCATGCAGCTGGGACTCGACATCGACGGTCCGCTGGACGTGCCCGCGCTGCGCGCCGCCGCGCAGGCACTGCTGGCGCGGCACGGCAACCTGCGTGCCGGCTTCCGGCACGACGGCCCGCGCCCCCTGCAGTTCGTGCCGAAGGAGGCCGAGCTGCCCTGGCACGAGGCCGACCTGACCGGGCTCCCGGTCCAGGAGCGGGAGGACGCGCTGCGCGGCCTCACCGAGCGGGACCGCGCGACCCGCTTCGACCTGCGCCACCCGCCGCTCCTCCGGTTCACCGTCATCCGGGTCGCCGGCACGCGGCACCGGCTGCTGGTGACCAATCACCACATCCTGCTGGACGGCTGGTCCGCCCCCGTCCTGGTGCGCGAGCTGTTCGAGCTGTACGCGGCCGGTGGGGACGCCTCGGTCCTGCCGCCGGTCACCCCGTACCGCTACCACCTGGCCTGGCTCGCCAAGCAGGACCGTGAAGGCGCGGTCCGGGCCTGGCGGAGCGCGCTGGAGGGGCTCGACGAGCCGACCCTGCTCGCGGCGATGCCCGACGACCGGTCCACGACGGTGCTGCCCAGCAAGGTCTCCGTCCCGCTCGGTCCGGAGGCCACCGCCCGGCTGACCGGGCGGGCCCGGGAGCACGGCATCACGCTCAACACGGTCGTGCAGGCCGCGTGGGGCCTGGTGCTGGCCAGGCTCACCGACCGCGGGGACGTCACCTTCGGCATGACCCTCGCAGGCCGCTCGCCGGAGATACCCGGGGTGCACACCATGGTGGGTCTCTTCCTCAACACGGTGCCCGTGCGGGTCCGCGTCCCGCGCGAGGAGACGCTGCTGGGGCTGTGCGGACGGCTGCAGGAGGAGCAGAGCAGGCTGATGGCCCATCAGCACCTCGGCCTGGCGGAGATCCAGCGGGCCGCCGGGCACGGGGACCTGTTCGACACCCTCACCGTCCTCGAGAACTTCCCCGTCGACCCGGCGGCGCTCACCCTGCCCGGTGGTCTCTCGGTCGCCGGTCACTTCTCCACGGACGGCGCGCACTACCCGCTCGCCCTCATGGTCATCCCCGGGTCCTCGATCGAACTCCGCTTCACCTACCGGTCCGACGCCTTCGAGAAGCCCGAGGTCGAGAGCCTGGGCAGGCGCCTCACCGCCGTGCTGCGGGCCTTCGCCGCCGAACCGGACCTGCCCACCGGAGCGGTCGACCTGCTGGACGCCGGTGAGCGCGCGGACCTGCTCGGCACGTGGAACCCGGTCCCCGTCCCCGAGCCCGCGCGCACCATCCCCGAACTGCTGGCGCTGCGGACCGCCGAGACCCCGGAGCGGGAGGCCCTGGTCCGTGGCGACCGGTCGCTGACGTACGCGGAGACGACCCGCAGGGCCGAGGAGATCGCCGCGTGGCTGATCGACCGCGGCGTACGTCCCGAGGAGCCGGTCGGCATCGTGATGGAGCGCTCCGTCGAGTTCGTGCTCGCCGTCCTCGGCGTGCTGCGGGCCGGAGCGGTCTACGTGCCCGTCGACCACCGCTGGCCGGAGTCCCGGCGCGCTGACGTCCTCCAGGACAGCGGTACGTCCCTCGTGCTGGAGCAGGGAGACCTGCCCGGCTCCTACCCGGTCCCCCCGGGCGGCGTGCCCATGCCGCCCGGCCCCGAACGCCTCGCCTACGTCATGTACACCTCCGGCTCGACGGGCCGGCCCAAGGGCGTCGCCGTCACCCACCGGGGGATCGCGGACCTGGTCGCCGACAGCCGCTTCGCGAACGGCGCGCAGGAGCGGGTGCTGATGCACTCGGCGCACGCGTTCGACGCGTCGACGTACGAGATGTGGACCCCGCTGCTGAACGGCGGCACCCTCGTCGTCGGGCCGCCCGGCGATCTCGACATGGCCACCATCGGGCGGACCGTCCAGGAGGGCCGCGTCACCGCGGCCCTGTTCACCACCGGCCTGTTCAGGCTGATCGCCGCCGAGGCCCCTGAGATCCTCCGCCCGATGCGTGAGGTGTGGGCCGGTGGGGAGGCGGTGCCCGCGGCAGCGGTGCGCCAGGTGCTGGACGCCTGCCCGGACATCACGGTCGTGGACGCGTACGGGCCCACCGAGGTCACCGTCATCGCCGCCGCGCACCCGCTGGGCGCGGACCGGCCCGTGCCGGATCCGGTGCCGATCGGCCGGCCGTTCGACGGCAAGCAGGTCTACGTGCTCGACAGCGGGATGGACCTGTGCCCGGTGGGTGTTCCGGGGGAGCTGTACGTCTCGGGTGTGGGGCTGGCGCGGGGGTATCTGGGCCGGCCGGGTCTGACGTCGGAGCGGTTCGTGGCGAATCCGTTCGGGGCGCCGGGTACCCGGTTGTACCGCACGGGTGATGTGGTGCGGTGGCGTGCCGAGGGGCTGCTGGAGTTCGTCGGGCGCCGGGACAGCCAGGTGAAGCTGCGCGGCTTCCGCATCGAACTCGGCGAGATCGAATCCGTCCTCGCCGGACATGAGGCGGTCGGCCAGATCGCCGTACTGGTCCGGGAGGACCGGCCGGGCCTCCGGCAGCTCGTCTGCTACGCGGTGCCCGCCGCCGGTGCCGGGCTCGACGGGGAGGAACTGCGTGCCTGGGCCGCCGAACGGCTCCCGGAGTACATGGTCCCGCGGCCCGTCGTCGTCCTGGACGCCCTGCCGCTGACCACCAACGGCAAGCTGGACACGAAGGCGCTGCCCGTCCCCGGGTACGTCGCCGAGGAGGCACGCGGGCCCCGGACGCCGCACGAGGAACTGCTGTGCGGGCTGTTCCAGGAGGTGCTGGGGCTGTCCTCCGTGTCCGTCGACGACAACTTCTTCGAACTCGGCGGGCACTCCCTGCTCGCCACCCGGCTGGTGAGCCGGGTGCGCGCGGTGCTCGGCGTGGAACTGTCGATCCGGCGTGTCTTCGAGGAGCCCACCGTCGCCCGGCTGGCCGTCCGTCTCATGGACGGCGCGTCCCCGGCCCGTACACCGCTGCGCCCCGCCGAACGCCCCGAGCGGATACCGCTGTCGTTCGCCCAGCGACGGCTGTGGTTCCTGAACCGCATGGAGGGGCCGAGCGCCACCTACAACATCCCCTTCGCCGTCCGTCTCCACGGCGAGCTGAGCGTGCCGGCACTGACAGCGGCCCTCGGCGACGTGGTCTCCAGGCACGAGTCACTGCGCACCGTCTTCCCGGACACCGACGGCGAGCCCTGGCAGCAGATCGTGCCCGCCGCGGTGGCGGTGGTCGGCGTCGAGGTCACCGACGTGACGGAGGAGGCGCTGCCCGCCGCTCTCGACGCGGCAGGGGCCGCGGGCTTCGACCTGGCCCGTGAACTCCCGCTGCGCGTGCGACTCTTCCGGATCTCGGCGGACGAGCACGTGCTGTGTGTCGTCGTCCATCACATCGCGGGCGACGGCTGGTCGCAGGAGCCGCTCTCCCGCGACCTCGGCGAGGCGTACCGGGCCCGGCTCGCCGGCGAAGCGCCGAAGTGGCGCCCGCTGCCCGTGCAGTACGCGGACTACACGCTGTGGCAGCGGCGGCTGCTGGGCGACGAGCACGACGAGGACAGTCTCGCGGCCGGCCAGCGGGAGTACTGGGCCCGGCAGCTGGCCGGTGCCCCGCAGGAGCTCGAACTCCCCACCGACCGGCCCCGCCCGCCGGTCGCCACCCACCGGGGCGCCCAGGTGCCCCTCACCGTCGGCCCGGAGCTGGCGCAGAGCCTGCGGGTCCTCGCCGACAAGACCGACACCACGCCGTTCATGGTCTTCCAGGCCGCCCTGGCGGCGCTCCTGTCCCGCCTCGGTGCCGGGACCGACATCCCGATCGGCACCCCGGTCGCCGGCCGGACGGACTCGGCGGCCGACGACCTCGTCGGCTTCTTCGTCAACACCCTGGTGCTGCGCACCGACGTGTCCGGTGACCCGAGCTTCGTCGACCTGCTGCACCGGGCACGCGGGAGCGCCCTGGAGGCCTACGCGCACCAGGACCTGCCGTTCGAGCGGCTCGTCGACCTCGTCGGAGCGGACCGCTCCCTCTCGCACAACCCGCTGTTCCAGGTGCTGATCGCGTACCAGAACAACAGCTCGGGCGAGCTGGAACTGCCCGGCCTGCGCGCCACCGTCGAGGACATGCTGCTGCCGGTCGCCAAGGTGGACCTGGAGCTGAGCCTTGCCGAGGACGCGGACGGCGGCATCCGCGGCATCCTCGGGTACAGCACGGACCTGTTCGACCGGGCCACCGTGGAGCGCATGGCCGGCCACCTGGTCACGCTGCTGCGTGCCGTCGCCGCCGACCCGCGTACGCCCGTGCGCCTGCTCGAGATCCTTCCCGCGGCGGAGCGCGCGCAGCTGCTCACCGGCTGGAACGACAGCGACCGCGCGGTGCCGGGCGGCACCGTGCCCGAGCTGTTCGCCGGCCGGGCGGCGGACGTCCCCGGCCGGCCCGCGGTGGTCGCGGGCGGCACCACCCTGGACTACGCGGAACTGGCCGACCGGGCCAACCGGCTCGCCAGGCTGCTGGTCGGGCGCGGTGCCGGACCCGAGGACCGGGTCGCGCTCGTCCTGCCCAGGTCGGCCGAACTGACCGTCGCGCTGCTGGCCGTGATGACCAGTGGCGCGGCCTACGTACCCGTCGATCCGAACCACCCGGCCGACCGGATCGCGTACATGATCGGCGACAGCGCCCCCACGCTCGTCGTCACCGTCGCCGCCCTGACGGGCAAGCTGCCGGCCGGCTACGGCGAGCCGCTCGTGCTCGACGGCCCCGGGACCGCCGAGGCGCTCGCCGGTCTCTCCGGGGCCGAGCTCACGGACGCGGACCGCCGTTCACCGCTGTCCGCCGACCACCCCGCGTACGTCATCTACACCTCGGGCTCCACCGGGCGGCCCAAGGGCGTCGCGGTCACCCACCGGGGGCTGGGCAGTCTCGCCGCCTGGCACGCCGAGCGGCTCGGCGTGGACCGGGAGAGCAGGATCGGGCAGTTCGCCGCGCCCAGCTTCGACGCCTCCGCCTGGGAGACCGTCATGGCCCTCCTCAACGGCGCGGCACTCGTGCTGACCCCGGCCGACGGGCCCGTCCTCGGCCAGGCGCTCACCGACTTCCTGTCGGAGCAGCGGATCACCCACGCCACCCTCACCCCGACGGCACTGTCCGGCGCCGATCCGCAGGACGCCCCCGAGGGACTCACCCTGGTGACGGCCGGCGAGGCCTGCCCCCGTGACCTCGCCGCGCGCTGGTCCCCCGGCCGCCGGGTGATCAACGCCTACGGGCCTACCGAGACGACCGTCTGCGCGACGGCGAGCGACCCGGTGGACGGCACCGTCACCCCGCCCATCGGCGGACCGATCGCCAACACCAGGGTGTACGTCCTGGACGGCGCCCTCGGCCTGTGCCCGGTGGGTGTTCCGGGGGAGCTGTACGTCTCGGGTGTGGGGCTGGCGCGGGGGTACCTGGGCCGGCCGGGTCTGACGTCGGAGCGGTTCGTGGCGAATCCGTTCGGGGCGCCGGGTACCCGGCTGTACCGCACGGGCGACGTGGTGCGGTGGCGCGCGGACGGAGCGCTGGAGTTCGTCGGGCGCCGGGACAGCCAGGTGAAGCTGCGCGGCTTCCGCATCGAACTCGGCGAGATCGAGTCCGTGCTCTCGGGCTGCCCCCAGGTGGACGGCGCCGCGGTCGTGGTGCGCGAGGACCGGCCCGGCGTCCGGCAGCTCGTCGGCTACGTGGTGCCCGACCCGGACACGGTCCTGGACACCGACGCCGTGCGGGCGTGGGCGGCCGGGCGGCTGCCCGAGTACATGGTCCCGCAGGCGTACGTGGTCGTGGACGCCCTGCCGCTGACGGTGAACGGCAAGCTGGACCACGCCGCGCTGCCCGCACCCGTTCCCGCCGCCGGTCCCGGCGGCGGACGGGCGCCGGCCACCGAGGCGGAGCGGGTGCTCGCCGAGGCGTTCGGCGCGGTGCTCGGCCTGCCCGGCGTGGATGTCGACGCCAACTTCTTCGAGCTCGGCGGCGACAGCATCGTCTCCATCAAGCTCGTCGGCCAGGTACGCAAGGGCGGCCTGGTCATCACCCCCCGGGACGTCTTCGAGCACCGGACGGCCGCCGGACTCGCGGCCGTCGCGCGCACCGTCGGCGAACTGCCCCCGCAGGACCCCGACGCCGGGATCGGCGCGGTGCCGCTGACCCCGATGACGCACTGGCTGCGTGACAACGGCGGCCGTACGGAGCGGTTCCACCAGTCGGTGCTGCTCCAGGTCCCCGCCCGGATGACCCTGAAGACCCTGACCGCCGCGGTCGGGACCGTGCTCGACCACCACGACGCCCTGCGGCTGCGGCTGACGGTGAGCGAGGACGGAGCCTGGTCCTACGAGGTGCGGGAACGCGGCGCGGTGGACCCCGCCGGCTGCGTGAGCCGCGTCGACGTCACCGGCGCGGACGGTGCGCGGGTGCGGGCCGCCGTCGCCGAGGCGGCGGAGCGCGCGGTCGCGCAGCTGTCCCCGGCGGACGGGGACATCGTGCGGGTGGTGTGGTTCGACGCGGGCCCCGACGACCCCGGACGGCTGCTGTTCCTCGGCCACCACCTCGCCGTAGACGGCGTGTCGTGGCGGATCCTCGTACCCGATCTCGCCGAGGCGTGGCAGGCGGCCCACGAGTCCCGCGAACCCGCGCTGCAGCCCGTCGGCACCTCGTGGCGGCGCTGGGCCCAGTGGCTCACCGGCCTCGCGGCCGAGCCCGCCCGCGCGGCCCAGGTCACCTGGTGGGCCGAACAGCTCGGTGACGGCCTCGGGC
>Ga0247818_10000354_pt1 | contig 28298 bp, 18 predicted proteins | sample 13C_Glucose_Day1_FD_192424 | JGI IMG/M metagenome (GOLD analysis project Ga0247818, IMG submission 192424) | Soil microbial communities from agricultural site in Penn Yan, New York, United States - 13C_Glucose_Day1 | ecosystem: Environmental > Terrestrial > Soil > Agricultural land | place... | reverse complement strand
CCGTCAGTGCGATCGATGACTACGCCGGCATCAACTACAACAGCCAATTCAACTTCCCGTCGCTACCGCCGCAGATCCGCCAACAGGCGCAAGACACCTGGGGCTATTACGCGATTGCGGCGCCGGTCAGCCGCGCCTATCAGGGCGCCAACAGCCCGGTGTTCGCTGGCGAGACCATCGATTCGGCCGCCTACTTCCTCACCAGCTCCATCTTCTCCGCCAGCGTCAACACCGTGCGCGAAGCCAGCAACAACAGCGGCCTGCCGCCGGATCAACTGCAAAATCCGGCAAACCTGCCGGCCAACAGCAAAGTGCGCCAGGCACTGACCGCACTCAGCCCGTTCGCCCTGACCGTCCAATCCGCCAACCCCCGCGACCCCGGCGCAGAACTCGCGCCGGCGCTATTGAAGACCGCGCAGCAAGGCACGGTATTCAACTCGGTAGCCCTCATCGACCCGTTCGGCAACCTGCTGGTGTGCCAGGCCGGCGTCGAAAACCAGTCACCGATTCGCACCGCCTTCATGGAAACCACCCGCAACTACGCCCTCCTGCGCTGGACCCTGATGAACGACCCCGACCCGGCCGTTCGCGCCCAGGCCGAGCAATACCTGACCCATCCAAAGTACGGAACCTTCGTCTTCCTCTACGCCCCCGACCCCACCACACCGCAGGCCGTGATGACCTTCGGCGCCTACGGCTCGACCATGGAAGGCCCGGTGCCGCAGAGCTATCCGTCCAACCTGCAATACGTCTTGCTGCCGGGCAACACCACCGCACAAACGTTGTCGACACTGGCCCAGAACCTGCCGCCGTTCTACACCCAAAGCGTCCAAGTGGCGCCCGCGCAGGTGCTGAGCCAGGACCTGATCAGCGCCGTCAAAAACGGCGTCTGAGGCGCTAAAGCAATTGCATTGGCCAGGCTCGCGCAAGCACTCGCGGGCCTGGCCTGACGCCTGCGCAAAAATAGTCTGAATTCAGGGGTTTACAGAACCATTCCAATCGCTATAATCGTCGCCCAACACGCCGGTATAGCTCAGTTGGTAGAGCAACTGACTTGTAATCAGTAGGTCCCGGGTTCGACTCCTGGTGCCGGCACCATACAAGGTTCCAGAGAAGGCTTTCAAAATCTCTGAAACCCCCGAAAAACCCGCCTTCTGGCGGGTTTTTTCGTTTTGGCTATCTGAGACCTGCACTGCTTTCAGCTGAATTCGATTATTGCTGACTGCTTGCCAGACTCTGCGCCACATCCCGGCACTCAATCTCCCCATTGCACGCTAACGTCGGTCAATAAGCGTCAACTCAACTGCCCCAAATCATTGCCCCCCTTTTCCATCCCTCCCCCATTTAGTGACACATTTCAAAATAATTGCCTCAGCACTGAATCTTTCAGAATAGTTGCAGTCTGTTTCACGTCACTGCTGACCGAAGTCATTTTGCCAGCATCTGTGAAATCAGTCTCAGGGTGACTGACACCCTTCCCCTGCGGGCATCAATCTGCGCCCTCAGCACTTATTACGATGGAGCGTTATGTTTATCTCCCCACGGATGTGGCCGGTGCTGTGCGCGCTCTTGCTTGGCGTGAGTGCGCAAAGCAACGCCTATGGCGCCAGCCTGCCAACGCCTGGCGATCAGGACCTGATCCGCGATCGCCAGAATCGCCTGATTGAAGAGCAGCAGCGTCGACTGGAAGAACTCAAAGAGTTGCCGGGCAAACCAGCATTGCCCGCAACACCTGCCGCCCCGGTGGATACACGTTGCTTTCCTATCAAAGACATCGAGCTCGAGGGCGCCGACAGTCTTTCCACTGCCGACCGCAAGGGCTTGCTCAAGCCTTATATCGGGCAATGCCTGGGCGTGTCGCAACTCAACGAATTGCTCAAGGCCATCACCGACCATTACATCGGCAAGGGCATGATCACCAGCCGCGCTTACTTGCCGCAGCAAGACCTCTCCAGCGGCCATTTAAAAGTGCTGGTGGTCGAGGGCAAACTCGAGGGTTTGAAGGGCGCCGAGGGCAGCGATATCTCCGATCGAGAGCTGGCCATGACCTTCCCCGGTAAAACCGGCGACTTGCTCAATTTGCGCGAAATAGAACAATTGGTGGATCAGTTGAACCGCCTGCCCTCCAATCAGGCGCAGATGGAATTGACCCCTGGGGTTCAGGTCGGCGGCAGCAGTGTGCTGGTCAGGAACAACCCGCAAAAGCCCTGGCGTGCCAGTCTGTCGCGCAACAATGACGGTCAGAAAAGCACCGGTGAACAGCAGTGGGGTGCAGGCCTGGAGTGGGACAGCCCGTTGGGGCTGGCCGACCAGTTGATGGTACGTGGCAGCCATGACGCGGTGAGCGATCATCAGCAAACTTCGAAAAACACCATGCTCTATTACAACGTGCCTTGGGGCTGGTGGAACTTCAGTTATACCTACAGTCAGAGCGAATACCGCTCTCAGGCCCAGGGCGATGGTTTCAATTTCAGCCAGAGCGGCGACAGCGAGAATCACCAGTTGCGCGCCGAACGCCTCATCCATCGCGATGCCGTGAGCAAAACGTCGATCAATGCCGGCTTCGCCCACCTGCGCACCACCAACTACATCGAAGACAGTCGTCTGGATAACAGCAGCCAGCGAATTACCGAAGCCCAGCTGGGTATCAACCATGGTCGGCGTATCGGCCATTCCTTCGTCAACCTGGATCTGGGCGTGCAGCAGGGCATCGGCGCGCTGGATGCGCAAGGCAACGACCAGCGTCGTGATGAGGCCGGCCACCTGACGCCCAACGCGCGCTATCGAAAGTACACCGCCACGGCCAGTTACCTGTTGCCGTTCAACTGGCTGGGCGAGTCCTTTACGTTCAGCAGCCTCGCCACGGGGCAGCGCAGTGAAGACGTGTTGTTCAGCCCGCAACGCATCAGCCTTGGCGGCAGCTCATCGGTGCGTGGCTACAAAGACCAGTTTTTATCCGGGGACAGCGGCGGTTACTGGCGCAATGATCTGCGCTGGACCCGCCCGGTGACTGTCGATTGGCTGCGCCCGGCACTGAGCGAGTACGGCACCAGTGTCGGTTATGACCAAGGTGTGATCAGCCATGGCCGATACAACAGTGAGGTGCATGGCCGAATGTCCAGCAACTCGCTGGAGTTTTTCGCGCGCGGCAAATACCTCGCTACTCGCGTGACGTTTGCCCACTCGCTGGAACGCCCCACCGTGCTCTCCGAGCGCGAGGCGCCGATCTATTTCCAGGTCGACCTGTTTCTCTAATTGATTTGTTCTCGCGTCGGGTTTTTGAATATGGATGTTCACCAGTTTGCCTTTCTGTCCCGCCAGCCTTCAGCTGCCGTAGCCCCTCGCACGCACTTCCTTGGCATGCCCAAACGCTTGCTGGCATTGCTGCTGGCGAACGTCATGTTCTGGCAGCCAATCTGGGCCCAGGCCGAGGGCATCGCCGTCAGTGGCAATACCCAGACCGGCATGGGGCAAGCTGGCAACGGCGTTCCGGTGATCAATATTGCCGCGCCCAACGGCGCCGGGCTCTCGCACAACCAGTTCAAGGATTACAACGTCGGTAGCCAGGGCGTGATCCTCAACAATGCGACGAATGCGGTGCAGAACACCCAACTGGGCGGCAACATTCTGGGCAACAGTCAGCTCGGCGGACGGGCAGCCAGCACCATCCTCAACGAAGTCAACGGCGGCAGCCCCAGCCAGCTCAATGGCTACACCGAAGTGGCAGGCCAGTCGGCACGGGTCATTGTCGCCAACCCTTACGGCGTGAGCTGCAACGGTTGCGGTTTCATCAACACGCCGCGCGTGACCCTCAGCACCGGTAAGCCTGTACTTGACGGCAGCGGCAAGCTTGATCACTTCGAGGTCGATGGCGGCAGCATCACCGTCGATGGCATGGGGCTCGACGCGGCCAACATCGATCAATTCGACCTGATTACCCGTTCGGCGAAGATCAACGCAGGCATCCATGCCCGGCAATTGAATGTCATCACCGGTGCCAACAACGTCAACGCCGACAGCTTGGCTACCTCGCCTCGCGCGGCCCGTGATGCCGACAAGCCTCAACTGGCCATCGATGCGGCGGCGCTGGGCGGGATGTATGCCAACACCATCAAACTGGTGGGCACCGAACAGGGCGTCGGGGTCAAGCTGGCGGGCAACATGGCCGCCAGTGCCGGCGATATTCAGATCGATGCCGGCGGCCACCTGAGCATGGCGCAGGCATCAGCCCAAGGTGCCTTGCGGGTCAACGCGCAGAGTGTCGAGATGACCGGCAAGGCTTACGCCGGCAGCGTCGATGTACGTTCGCCCGGCGAGTTGGTCAACCGGCAGAGTCTGGCGGCGCGCGATCGCATCGATATCAATGCCGACAAACTCAGTAACACGGGCGTAATTGCCGCCGGCATCAAAGCCGACAACAGCCGCAACACCACGGGCGACCTGAGCATCACCAGCCCCTCCGTGACCAACAGCGGCAGCCTCGAAGCCAGTCGCTCGTTGAGCATTCGTGCGAGCAAAGACCTGACCAATCAGGGCGTGGTTCAGGGCGCCGCGGTCGATCTGACCAGTGCCCGGATTACCAATCAGGGCGCTGCTGCGCGGATCGTCGGTGACCAGTCGCTGGTGATCAATACGCCGGCCATCGTCAACCTGGCAGGGGTGATCCGCTTTGGCGCGGGGCAGGCGGCGTCCTTGCACCTCGACAGCCTGGACAACCGCGATGGCTTGATCCAGGTGATGGGCGGCAACCTGACAATTAACGCCCGCCAGCTGGATAACCGTGGCGGGCAAATCGACGCTGGCGACCTCATTGTCGATGCCGGCACCCTGGATAATCGTTCCGGCCTGCTTTCTGCCAGTGCAGGGAATGCGCAGGTGAACACCCGCGGCAGGCTCGACAACACCTCCGGCACGCTCCAGGCGCAAAACCAGCTTTCAGTCACGGGCCAGGAGGTCATCAACCAGGGCGGCAGGCTGCTCGCGGTCAACGGTGACCTCGATCTGCAAGCATCGGGTCTCGATAACCGGCTTGGCAGCGTGCTGGGGGCCAAGGTCGGCCTTCGCACGCCTGGTGGGCAGATCGACAACCGTGGCGGGAAAATCATCGGCGAGCGCATTGATCTGAGCGCAACGGGGTTCGACAACAGCCACGCAGGGCTGCTGGTCTCCGGTGCCCAGGGCATGAGCCTGATCTTCGATCCGGCGGCCACCAAGGCGCAGTTGCTCAATGACAACGGGCGCATTCAAAGCGACGCCGGCCTGTTGCTGCAAGGTGGCTGGCTGGATAACAGCGCTGGCACGGTACTCGGTAAAACCATCCAGGTGGATGCTCAACGCCTGATCAACAACAAGGGCGCACTGGTCAGCAATGGCGGCGACGTTGTCCTGAATGTCAGCAATGTGCTGAGCAACCTGACGGGTGTGATCGATGCCGGTAACAACACGGCCACCGTCACCGGCGCGAATCTGATCGACAACCAGGACGGCACGATTCGCGGCCGGCAACTGGGCCTTCAGGCGGCCACTTTGCTTAACGGTCAGAAGGGGCAACTGGTTGCAGGGGTCGGTGGGTTGACCTACAGCGGGAACCGGCTGGATAACAGCGGCGGGGTTATTCTCGCCGACGGTGGGCTTGCCGATTTTAAACTCGGCCAGGGCAGCATCGGCAACGTTGGCGGCACGATCCAGGGCGACACCATCGAGGTGACCGCCGGCAGTCTCGATAACAGCAGCGATGGCAACAAGGCCGGCATGATTGGCAGCCTGGCAGGCGAACTGAAGCTCACCGTCGATTCGCTGACCAGCCGCGCCGGCAAACTGTTCGCCAAGACTGCGTTGGTGTTCAGCGGCTCCACGCTGGACAACAGCGGTGGACAGCTCAGTGGCAACACCCTTGACCTGACGGCCGACCAACTGACCAACCAGGGTGGCCTGATCGAATCCAACACCTGGTTTGCACTCCAGGGCGGCACGCTGGACAACAGCGCTTCGGGCCGAATCCGTGCGCTGGGCAACAACCTCAGTGCTCTTCGCGTCCCGACAGACGACATCAGCACGCTCGATTTCAGCAAAACCGTCAATAACCACAACGGCACCATCGAGGTTGGCAACTCGTCGTTCAGCTTCAAATCCAGCACGCTGGATAACCGTACCGGGACCCTCGAACACGCCAACACCGGGTTATTTACGCTGCAGCTCAATCGCCTGACCGGTGCCGGTGGTGATATCACCGGCCTGGGCAGCGGCGACTGGAACTTTGGCGCGGTGGATGGGCTGGGGCGTGCACAGCTCAACAAGGCCCTGACTTACACCAATGATTCGCTGACACTTCAGTCTGGCGATCGCCTGGCCAGCAGCAGCGCTCTGGTGCTCAACCTTGGCAGCCTGAACAACGGCGGCGAGCTGCTCAGCGACGGCGACCTCACGCTGAACCTTACGGGCGATCTGCTCAACAGCGGTCGGCTATCCGCGCAAAAAATGCTGGATATCACCGCCCATGACGTCAGCCAGAACGGCGGACGCATGGGGGCCGGCACCGATACACGCCTCAACCTGAGCGGTACCCTTGATAACCTCGGTTACCTGACTGCCCGCCAGAATCTGCGCATCGACGCGGCGCAAATCGACAACCGCGGCACACTGGGCGCCCAAGGCAAAGTCGACCTCACCGCCACCGGCGGTATCACCAACGGCGCCGATACCTTGCTGTTCAGCGGCGGCGACATGACCCTGCGCGCCAGTAGCCTGCTCAACTGGTATGGCGACCTCTACAGCGCCGGCAATCTAAGCTTCGCCGGCATCGACGGCGGCGCCGCGCAAAGCTTCAGAAACCTCTCCGGGACTGTCGAAAGCCAGGGCACCATCAGCCTCTACGCTGTTTCGCTGGAAAACGCCAAGGCCGAATTCGAGCTGGGCCAACAACGGGTGAGCGGCACCTTGAGCTGGGTGTGCGGCCAACACTGTGGCGGTCATGACTCCTTCAAACGCGGCCAGATCACCCTCGGCCAAACGTTCATCGAGCGCGCCATCAAGGACTCCGCCTCGGCGCGCCTGGTCGCAGGCAAAGACCTCAACATCCAGGCCTCAAGCGTGCAAAACCGCTACAGCCTGATGGCCGCCAACAACAACCTGACCCTCATTGCCGATGACCTGCTCAATCAGGGCGCATCCACCCGCACCGGGCAGAACACCATCAAGATCGGCACACCGGCACGCATTGCCACCGGTTACTGGGACCAGATGGAGTTCGTCGACATCCCGGCCTTCAACGCGGCCGTTGCCGCCGGCCGTTACGACGACGCCCGCTTCGAGCTGCTGAAATCGCGTTCCAGCGACAGCCGCTTCCAGGAGCAAAGCAACGTCACCGTCTGGACCGACAACCCTGAACCGACCTACGCCGCCACGATTCAGGCCGGCGCTACCGTCAACCTGAATGTCACGCGTTCCGTGCAAAACGGATCGCTGCACCAGAACACGCTCGAGCAATTGACCGGCACGCTGGGCGAAGACCAAACCGGCGTCGCGGTCGGCGGGATCGACATCAACCTCAACCCGCAGGCGACCGGGATCGACGCCGTGACGCCTGTCGCCGTGCAACCCGTCGAGCGTCTCGCGGCGGATGGCAGCCTGCAGACCGTCTTCAAACCGGTGGATTACAGCGGCCTCCCCTTCACCTCCGTGGACCCGACAGCCGGGCCCACCTTCCAACTGCCCAAGGGTGATTACGGGTTGTTCATCAAGAACCCCGACCCGACCAGCCACTACCTGATCGAGACCAACCCGAACCTCACGAACCTGTCGCAGTTCTTTGGTTCGGACTACCTGCTCAAACAGTTGAACGTCAACGCCGACAGTAACTGGCGTCGACTTGGCGATGGCCTGTACGAGCAGCGATTGATTCGCGATGCGGTGCTGGCGCAAACCGGCCAGCGCTTTCTCGCCGGCGGTTTGACCAGCGATTACGACCAATACCGCTACCTGATGGATAACGCCCTCGCCAGCAAAGACGCACTGCGCCTGAGCCTTGGCGTCACCTTGACGGGGGAGCAGGTCAGCGCGCTGACCCATGACATTGTGTGGATGGAAAACCGCATCGTCGACGGGCAAAAAGTCCTGGTGCCGGTGCTGTACCTGGCCCAGACGAACACCCGCAACGTACGCGGCAGCAGCCTGATCCAGGGCAGGGACTTGAACCTGTTCACCGGCGGCGATCTGGTCAACGTCGGCACGCTGCGCGCCAGCAATAACCTCAGCGTCCAAAGCGCCGGCAGCGTCTACCAGGGCGGGCTGGTCGAGGCCGGCCACGACCTGAAAATACTGGCGCAAGACAGCATTCGCAACGCCATGGCCGGCGAGATCCGCGCCAGTCAGGTCAGTCTTGTCGCGCTCAAGGGCGACATCATCAACGATCGCACCGCCATCCAGGTTCGTGACGGCGCCGGCATGCGCACCCTGACCGACGCGGGCAGCAGCATCAGCGCCCGGGACAACCTGGCCGTTGCGGCCGGCCGCGACTTGACCAATCACAGCGCATTAAACAGTGGCGGCAACGCAACCCTGACTTCGGGCCGGGACATCAACCTGGCGGCCAAAACCGATACCAGCGAGAAACACGAGTTCAGCGACGGTGGCCATAAGTCGAGCATCACTACTGACGTGAAGAACCTCGCCGCGACCGTTACTGTCGGCGGCAACCTGACCGTGGATGCGGGCCGCGACGTCAATGTCATTGCCAGCCAGGCAAAGGCCGGGAACAACCTGACCATCAAGGCCGGCCAGGACTTCAACGTGACCTCTGCCGACGACATCCACAACGTCGCGAGCAAAACCAAGGACGGCAAAAAACGCATCACCGAAGAAAACGACCGCACCACCCAAACCGCCAGCGTCCTGAGCGCGGGCAACAACTTCAATGCCCAGGCTGCTCGCGACACCAACCTCATCGCCAGCAAGATCACCGCCGGCAACGAAGCGTATCTGTACAGCGGCAACAAGCTGAGCCTGCTGGCCGCGCAGAACAGTACGCATACGCTTTATGACATGAAGGAGAAAGGCAACTGGGGCGCCAAGAAAGCCCAGCGCGATGAAGTCACTCAGATCACCCATGTCGGTACCGAAATCAACACCGGCGGCCGACTGACCCTCGCCAGTGCCGGTGATCAGCGCTATCAGGTCGCCAAGCTCAATAGTGGCAAAGACCTAGTCCTTGAAAGCGGCGGTGTCATCGCCTTTGAGGGGGTCAAGGATTACCACGACGAAAGCCACACAAAGAGCAAGAGCGACCTGGCCTGGACCAGTTCCAAGGGCAAGGGCAATACCGATGAGACGTTGCGTCAGAGCACGCTGATTGCCCAAGGCTCGTTGGCCATTCGGGCTGTCGATGGGCTGAAAATCGACATTAAACAGATCAATCAAAACACCGTCAGCCAGACCATCGATGCGATGGTCAAGGCCGACCCGCAGCTGGCCTGGGTCAAGGAGGCGGAAAAACGCGGGGATGTGGACTGGCGCCAAGTGAAGGAGGTGCATGACTCCTTCAAGTACAGCCACTCCAGCCTGGGCCAGGGCGCGATGCTGGCGATCATCATCATCGTGACGATCCTCACCGCAGGTGCGGCCAGTGGCTTGGCGGGCGCGGCGGCCGGGGCTCAGGCGGGCACCGCCTCCGCGATGGCGGCGGCGACGACGGCCCAGGCCGTGGCCGCAGGGGCAACCTATGTTGGAGCCGGCTGGGGCAACGTAATGGCCACGGCGGCGATGACGTCCATGGCCAGTACGGGTGCCGTTAGCGTCATCAACAACAAGGGCAATCTGGGCGCAGCGGCTAAAGACACTTTCGGCAGCGACAGCCTGAAAAATGCTGCCATTGCCGGGATGGTCGCCGGGTTTACCACCGGCGTGATCGACCCGAAACTGGGCGGGACAACCAAGCCTTACAACGGCATCACCAAGGGTTTTGACTTATCCAACCTTGAGGACATAGGCGGTTTCGCCGTGCATGCCGGCGCACAAGGCGTTACCTCCGGCGTGGTCAAAACCGCGGTCAATGGCGGCAGCCTGGGCGACAACTTGGTCGATGAACTCGTCGGTCAGGCCGGGACCGTTGCTGCAGCAGTAGGCTTCAGCCAGGTCGGCAGCTTCGCTCAAAATGAATACCTCAAGGCAGCGGCCAACAAAGACTCGGTCGGTATGGCGTTGTGGGCCGAGGGTGGCGCCGGACGAACCGCGCTGCACGCCATGATGGGCGGCGCGATGTCCTCGGCCACCGGCGGCGACTTCGCGACCGGTGCGGTGGCCGCCGGTGCCAGCCAGGCCATGGCTGGCGCCTTGAACGATGTCTTCAAAACGCAGCCGGAATATCGCGAGGCCGCCGCACAAATCGTCGGCCTGACCGCCGCCGGTCTTGCCGATAAAGATGTAGAAAAAGCGGCGTGGGTTTCGCTGATGGCCGATCAGTACAACCGCCAGCTTCATCCAGACGAAATCCCACTGCTCGAGAAACAGGCCGATAGTCTGGCGAAGGAAGCCAACCTCAGCCCTGAAGAAGCAGAAAGACGCCTGACCAAAGCGCTGGTGTATTACACCGACAAAGACTGGAACGGAGTGCTGAGCGGCCAAGGTGCTGCGCCCGATGCCCTGACGGTCAAACACTTGGGCATCGCGCTTTCACCGCTGGGCGCCACGTACGCACCCGCAGCAGCGACGGATATTCCGGCAACCGGTCCCGCGAAAACCTACACCCCCACCGAAACCGCCGCGTTAATCGCCAACTACAGCAGTACCCATGCGGCGCAGTACGCGGACAACTCAATCAATGCCATCAACCTGCAAGGGCTCTACACAGGCGATCTCAGTTATGAATACGCCAATTACTACCACAAGAACCTGGCGGCCGGCCCGGGCCTGACGGACTGGGGAACGGTAACCGGCAGCCACCAAGGTGCGGGGAAGGCATTGTCGGAAGCAGCGGGTTCAGCGTGGGCGTTGCTGAGCAATCCGGCGCAAGGCAGCGAACAAATCGTCAATGGCCTGGTAGGGCTGACCAAGCACCCGGTCGACTCTTTGATGAGCAGCGTCGAGGCCAGCCAAACCAAAGTGGCGTTGGCGAGCCTTTACGACATGCAGGGCAACACCGCCGCCAGCGCCGCGATCCGTGCGCAAAGCGACGTTGAATTTGCGTTGAACTTCCTTCCGGTGAACCGGGTTAAGACGCTGGCCAGGTTGGGGGCGGGTAATACGGTCGTTAAAGCCGCTGACAACGTTGTACTGCCAGCGGGTTATCGTGAGGGTAGCTCAGCAGGAGCGGCGTTTAACGAGACGGGTGCGTTGCCGGAAGGCTATCGTCGGGTCGTCAATACCAGGACCGGTAATACTGAAGTCATCGGCTCTGATGGCGTCTTTTATTACGAAATGGCCGAGGGTGGACTGAGGCCGAAGGCTGGGGGTAATCTGGCGGAGCTGGTGGCGGCTGAGGCGAGGGCTGGGGGTGCAAAAGGAATCGATAACTCAGTTCTAGGGAAGCCAAGAGTAGGGAGTGCAAATAAGCTTCCCGATGGTCAGCATGGATTTAATGACATCATTGATAACTATGCGGGCGACGCCGCTAAATTTGAAATACCAACTAAAGGAGCTGGTGGCGAGGTTGTCAGGGTGTCGGAGTTGAGGCAAATCGAAGGTAGCAACAACGGAGTTGGTGGCGTTTTCGAATGGATTGTTGATGAAGGGAATGTGACTCATCGACGATTTATCCCTGGCGGGCAAGTCACCGGCCGGCCTAACCAGATTCCGAAAAAATAGGAAGATAATAATGTCTCCATTCAAGCTGCTGATAAGATTGGGGTTGATAGGTTGGTCGACCATTAATTTGGGATTTAAAAAGGGGTGGGTAAAGAGAAAAGATATTTTTGATTACGCCATCAGCCAGCTTGTAAGCGGCAGTAATATTGAAGATGTTGCCGTTATTGCGGGAGGGGAATATTTAACTGATGATGAGCTTATTGGCTTAGTTTTAAATCTAATAAAAACAACAGATAGCGCTGCTGATTTGGATAAGTGGCGACTGGCTTTTTTATTATGTATCGAAGCATCAGATGATTCTGATGAAGATAAGGTTAATAAACTTCAGGAGGTCTATGCAGATTTTGACTACCCAGAAGATATGGCCTCGTGCAGCGTATACTCCCAAGATAATGTTTCCCCGCTTGTGGCGATGAGTCAGGTTGTGCAGGAACTGAGGGAGAGATTTTCGTTAATTTGAGAGGACAAGCCTGTTCAACAGCAACGTTTTTCATTGGGCGCGTCGAACTGTGATGCCTATGCGTTTTTCAAGGAAAAGGGGACGGGAAAAGGGGACCGGAAAAGGGGACAGATTTATTTGTTTGCTTCGGGTGGCCATGAAATAAATCTGTCCCCTTTGTTTTTTTTCGTATCTGGGGTTTTCGTACCTGTTTGGTGTCTATACGGCGGGCCTGCCACCCGTCGGGGCGCAGATTTCGTTAGGGGTGAGCGCCCCAGTCCGACGATTAGCCCCCTTTTATCTTTTCGCCAAAGGAGAAACCAGTCGAAGATCGTTGTCATATCGCCTGCGGGCACACCGTTACGATCAGCCGCGTCGTGTCTTTTATTGCAGAGGTGGTGAGATGAGCGTGAGACCCCTACTGGGTATGTGGGTGGTGGCTGCGATTGGTTCAATCATGTTAACGCCAGCGTCAGCGGATAACTGGCGCGATGGCGGCGAATGGAAGGACGAGTACCGGGACGGGCCATGCAAGGTAAAGATCGAATCCAAGGACGATGAATACAAGGAAGAAGTCAAATGCCCGAATGGCCGTGGCGCCAATTGGCGGCGCGGCGAGTGGAAAGACGAATTCTGGGAGCGCGGCTGCAAGGTCAAGATCGAAGCCAAGCGAGATGAGTACAAGAAAGAGGTCAAGTGCGATGACGATGATTGATCGGGCTGCGCGAGAAAAGACCTAGGTTCGTGATCCGTCGTGCATTGGTCAGATATGTGGTTTTTAACAAAATAAAACAAGGGCTTGCAGCGATGCAGGCCCTTGTCGTTTCTGGCCGGGTATACGCTGACCATCGGTCGGCACTTGTCGAGGTGCAGATTCCGCCGCGCTGGCCGTCCTCGTCTAGCCGAGAGCCGGTGGACAGACTAGTGGCAAATAGGTTGCGTTCGCCCCGATTCCCAGGCCATTCAATTTTTAAGGAAAAATATGCGAATTGTTATCTCTACGGTTGCTCTGCTCGCGTTGTCCGGCTGCACGACGAACTCTGGCATCGTTGACCTTGGTGGAGGCAACTACGTTTATGAGAAGGAGGATGCGATGGCCTATAACGGTAGCTAGGTGAAAGTAGCGATACTGAAAGAGGCTGCTGCGTTTTGTAAAAAACAAGGTAGAGCGATTTCTGTACAAAGCTCCGAGGCGAAACCATATACCCCCTACTCTTCGTACGCTGGAGCCGAAGTTCAATTCAGCTGTAAATAAATGGTTTGTCTAACAAACGCTTCGAGTGGGACTGTCCAACTGGACTCGCCAGCTTGGTTACGCCGGGGGGCGACACCGCTCGTCGAGTCTAAGGTTGATCGAACAGTGATCAACCGCTAAACAGAAAGAGTCTGGATCCGAGAAGTGGATAATTAAATGACCGCGCGATTTGTTGTCGTTCCGGCGACATCCAGGTAAACAGGGTCGATGCGTCACGGCTGCTACTCGAAGCCTTTGGGCTTCGACATCTATGACACCAGAGAAAAGTGTCGCCTTCCTCTCTCGATTCCAACGCGAGAGGAAGCGGAAAGGTTGTGTGAACGGAAAAACTCAGAACAGCTATTCGGCTTAGCGTATTGAGCGCAAGGTTTTTCTGGTCGTGGGTTAACTCTTGATCCCGGGTCGGGCGCAGATTCCGGCTCAATCTTACAAGTTGTTTCACCCCTCATGCCCATTCCGTACCCCTGCTTGCTTCAGGACCATTGGAGATTCTGAACAAATGTGTCGCGTAACAACCTCAAGTAACGTTAACGGCTAACATCCCCACGTGAGGAAATTGCCAGCACGATATAGCGAGTAGAGCACTAGAGATCGGCAGGCGATCCATGACTCATTCCAAACTCAATAATCGACGGGAGCCGTGACATGAACAAGCTGGGCGCGATCTTTCTTCTACTCGTGGCAGGCACTGCCCATTCTACTGACCGCCTGACCACCGTCCAGGTATCGGGGCTCTCCGTTCCCGGTACCCAGGCGCTAGGGAAAGCGCAAGGATTTACAGAGTGCGTTGATTTCCAAAACTACCTATCGTGCACACGCAGCAAGCCAATGGACATTTTTGGCGCAACGGCCAGTAGCGCTGAAATAACACTGGATGTCACCGACAACTTTTCTAGCGTGGCGGACCCTATGGGAAGCCCCAAGATCGCGGGTGTGGCACTGGAGAAACTGACCTACCGATCCATTCGCCTGGAATTTCAACCAGAAGAGCGCGAGGCTCTGGAAAAAGCACTGCGAGCTGATGGATGGTTCGCCGTAGGCAACGTAAAACGTCTTGAGTTTTATAAGGAAGGCATCCCCGCAACCTTCCGCGTCGGTGGCGCCTATACCACGTTGAGTCCCGTCGACATCAACGAGGTTAGAAAAATGTCTTCCAGACTGGAGGCTTCCAACCATTCAAGCGCCACCTCGGATTTACCTGATCCGGCGCGGGAAATGCTGCGTGACTCAGAGCGCTCTATGCGCGCGCCTCGATTTTAATCAGCGCCATTATCAGCCCTTCCACAGCACCCGAAGCACTCAAGGCCAGCAGGTTATAGCCGTTGGGCGCTCCATAAATTCTTGCTAAGTGCGGAGTGCCCCGCCATGCCTACCCTATCTAATGACGTTGAAACCCGCCTTGCGCTCGCACAGGCGGTACTGCAAAGCCCCGAAACCATCTCCATCGTTACGCTGCCCTCCGGTGTGCGGCTACCGCTGCTCAATCACTTCGGCCATATCGCGCTGGAAGTGATCGCCGGAGAGGATTTGTTTGGTGACGTTAGCGCGCAGATAGCAGCGCTGGAGGAAAATCGAGACTGAGCATTTTGAAGGAAAAGGGGACAGATTTATTTGTTTGCTTCGAGGGGCTATGAAATAAATCTGTCCCCTTTGTTTTGCTCAGGAGCACATCATCGTGATGCAACCTGATGGCAACGTCGAAAAATCGTTGGTTCGACTCCAGGTGCTAAAACAACGCCCTCGTAGTAATACGAGGGCTTCGTTGTTTCGACCGTTTGGAAAAAGTCAGATCTTAATGACCCGCGCTCTGCCCACCATCAACATGCAGAATTTCCCCGGTAACAAAGTTCGCGCTGTCCAGATACACAACCGCCTGAGAAATGTCGCTGATCTCACCCATGCGTCCAACCGGGTGCAGATTCCCCAGCGCTTCGTGAGTTTCCTCACCATGCATCGGCGTCTTGATGATGCCAGGAGAAACCGCATTCACCCGAATCCCGCGCTTGGCGTACTCGATGGCCAAAGACTTGGTCGCCGCGTTCAGGCCACCCTTGGTCAGCGAAGCCAGTACCGACGGCACACCGTCGATGGCGTGGTCGACCAGGCTGGTGGTGATGTTGACGACGTGACCGCTGCCTTGTTTTTCCATCTCGGCAATGGCGAGCTGGGTGATGTAGAAGAAGCCATTCAGATTCACCGAGAGCACATTGGCGTAGTCTTCAGCGGTGTATTCGGTGAACGGTTTGGCGACGAAGATCCCGGCGTTGTTGACCAGGGTGTCGATGCGGCCGAAACGTTCGATCGTTTCACGGATAACTTGCCGGGCGACTTCCGGGTTGCCGATGTCGCCCGCCACGGTGAGGATGTCCGGGTCGGTGGATGGTTTGATCGAACGTGAAGTGGCGACGACCTTGTAGTCCAGATCACGGAAAGCCTTGACCATGCCTGCGCCGAGACCTTGGGAGGCGCCAGTGATAACGATGACTTTTTTCGAATTGCTCATGATGAACCTCTACTAATAAATAATGGTTTGAAAAGTAAGTAATCAGGCTTCGGCGAGGACCTTCGCCATTTGTCTCAACATCTGTTCGTAGTACTCGACCGACTGCGAACCGGACACCAGGTGACGACCGTTGATGATCATGGCTGGGACCGAGTTGATGCCGTGCTGACGGTAAAACGCTTCAAGCTCACGCACTTCTTTGGCATACGCTCCGGACGCCAACACCTCTCGAGCCGCCGCCGCATCCAGTCCCGCTTCAGTGGCCAGCCGAACCAGCGTCTCGCGATCGCTCGGGTTCTGGCCGTCGGTGAAGTAAGCACGCAACAGGATCTTCTTGAGTGCGACCTGCCGCCCTTCCTGCAATGCCCACACCATCAGCCGGTGAGCATCGAACGTGTTGTAGAAGTGAGTGCGCTTCCCCAGATCGAACGTGAAACCGATGGCCGCGCCACGTTCGATCTGCATGGCCTTGCCAGCGGCGACGTCTTCGGCGGTGCGCCCGTATTTGCGCATCAAGTGCTCGACCGCCTTCTCGCCTTCCGCCGGCATGTCCGGGTTCAACTCGAAGGGCTTGTAGGTCAGCTCGACCGAAACTTCACCTGCCACGTTCTCGATCGCCTGTTCCAGCGCCGTCGCGCCCAAGGCGCACCACGGGCACACCACGTCGGAGATGAAATCGATGGAGACCGACGGCGTCACGACTTGCCCTCCTCTTCAGCCAGTTGCTTGCGGTACTGGGTGGTGGTGATGCCGGCGTAGCCCCAGTTATCGGTGTCGACTTCTTCGATCACGATGTGGGTCAGGTGCGGATCCTTCTTGAGGACGCGTTCCAGTGTTTCAGTGATTTCGGCGATCACCTGAGCTTTCTGCTCAGAGGTAACGCCATCGCGGGTGATGCGTACGCTTACGAAAGGCATGAGGAAGATCTCCAGTGACCTGCTCATCGGGGTGATGGGTAGGTGTTGGAGCTCAATGTATGAGGTTGGCTGCGGGGGATAAAGGTGGGGGCGGGAACATCATTAGTTACGCGGTGTAAAGAGTAAGCATGTATCCAAGTTTGCGATATCTGAAGCTCTTCAATTTTTCACTTATAACTATCTGATTTTAATCTATTAATTTACAGATTCGATTCGTCCTACATAAAAATGAGACGCTTCCATGGTTGAAATGTACACATCAGATCCCTAGCCTTCCTGTTGTCGCTGCCAATTCAGCGACCGGGCCTGAGAACCCGGGTAATATGCGCGCGTAACAGCGCCCTAGATCACGATTGCCGGCGCTTTTTTGTGTCTGCATTTCCGTGCAATGGCGGCTGTGCGTGGGAGACCTTCGGGTCTGCCGGGTCGTGCATACCGGTTTCTCAGCCTGCGCATAGCTGCCACCCACTCGCCTGAGAACGAACGTGGCAGCTCTACTTTGATTTCGGAGTATTGCTAATGCACGCTATTGATCCGTTCACAACTTCCACCTCTGCTGCATCGGTCATTACCCACTGCCTTCCAAAAAACGGAGGTGCACAATGACCAACCCCCAAGACCTGAAAACCATCGGCCTCACCCACTTCTCCTACCACGCCAACGAACCGCTGTTCCGCATCAACGCCGGTGTCCCAGTCATCCAGGCCCTCTCCCACGCCTCCGACCTGCTCCATGTCGCCAAGCTTCTGGCATCAGATGCGGCCATGGTTCGCGACACCGACCGGCATGCCTGGGCGTCGCATTATTTGCAGGATATGAGCAAGGCGATCATCGATGATGTGGTGAAGGTGCTCGACGCACCATGTAACAACCGAGCCAGCAACCTCGCTCCATAGGCGAATCGCATGTATGAAAAAGCCCCGAATTGATCGGGGCTTTCCGAGGTTCAAAAGCCACCTCTCAACCAACGTAATGCCTGAATTCGTTGCTGTCGCGAATGAGTAATTGCATCAGCTTCGGATGGATAAAAAGCTTCTCCTTGCCCACCTGAATCTCTTCCAATACGCCAATCTCTACCAGATCTTTCAGGTAACGAGATGCAGCCTGACGCTGAGCAATTTTCTTTTCGACCACATTGCTGATACGGCAATAAGGCTGCTCGAAAATCACATCCACCAGTTCGCGCGTGTAGGTTTTCGGCAGTTGCTCACGCACAAACTGCATGGTGTGTTCGGACAATGCGCGGATGGCTGCAATCTTGGCCGTCGTCCAGCGAGCGGTCTCTTCTACCGCGCTTAGCATGAACAACAGCCATGGTTCCCAGGCTTGTTTGGTCGTAACTTCCAGCAAGAGCCGGTAGTAATCGGCACGGTAGGCAATGATGTAGCGGCTGAGGTAGAGGATCGGCAGGTTCAGGAGGCCTTCCTGGATCAAAAACAGGGTGTTGAGGACCCGTCCTGTACGACCGTTCCCGTCGATAAAGGGATGGATCGCTTCAAACTGATAATGCCCGACAGCCATGCGAACCAGGGGATCGAGCTCGGTTTCGTTGTGAAGAAAGCGCTCCCAGTTGGCGAGAAGGTCGCGCAAGTGCTCCTCCCCTTCGGGCGGGGTATAGATGACTTCACCGGTGCGGTCATTCGCGAGCTGAGTGCCTGGCGTGCGGCGGATATCCAGTTTCACGCCTTTCAGGGTGCGGCAGATTTCTACGGCGGTGTTGGTGGACAACGGTCGTTGGGCCAAGGATAGAAAGCCTTGGTTCAGCGCTGTTCGATAACGCAATGCTTCCTTGGTCGCCGGGTCCGCATGGTTTTCAGTGTCTTGAGCATGCTGGAACAGTAAGTCCGTGGTAGTGACGATACTTTCTATTTCCGAGCTGTCTTTGGCTTCCAGCAGGGGAATGGTATTGATCAGGACCGTTTGGTTCGGAATCAGCTCTGCTGCCTGTTTCAACTCGGCCAGCGCGGTGCGCGCCTCAATGCATTTTTTGAGGACTGCACGTGTTTCCAGCTCGATCGCTGGCGGTAGCAGCGGCAGTTGGTTGTAGGGCCTGTCGGCCTGCCATGGCAGAAGCGGTTCGGTCATGGATGCATTCCTGATCATTTTGTATGTTTTTTGAGCAGAGAGAGGCTTCACTCATGTCGCCAGTGTAGACATGAGGCCTTAACGTGTCGCAATTTTCCGCTTTTTGCGACACGTCTTGGGAACATGTCGCCGCGGACGACATGTTGGCGACACGTGTTACCGAAACGGGATTTTGACGACATGAGCGTTGTGATCGCTTTTCGTAGGAGCCAGGCTTGCCGGCGATAGCGATCCTGAGGACGCCTTCGCCAGCACGCCTGGCTCCCACAGAGTTCGGTGTTCTAATTGACGATCACGGTTTGCACAGTGATACAGCGCTATCCGCACTCATCAGAAATCTCGTCCTTTTTCGAGCAAAATCGCTGGCGAATATCTCGTGCTTCCATCATGGCACTGGCCGTCTTCTCCGATGGTTGTCGCGGTTCGAACGGAAGCCCCTGAGTTGCTACGACCTGACGAAGAAAAAGATGCATGGCGTCATTGATACTAAGACCGCTGGCGCTCAAGACTTTAGCCGCACACGCCTTCAAATCCTTATCAATTCGACAACACACATATGTGGATTTCAACAATACAACCATAGTAATAACCACCATCAGTTGGATTTCTGGTCCAGCATTTTCAATCGTTCAAGCACGCAATAAATATCAGCCTGATCCCTTTCGTACTCCAGAACCGTCCCGATTCAATGGAGGAAATTTCTGACAGCGCCGAGCTCTGAATCGCACGCACAAAAAAGCCCCGAACCCGTCGGCAATGCTGTTCAGTTAAGGACATTGTAGGAGCGAGCTTGCTCGCGATGGATTCCAGAACACCGCGTGTTATCCAGCAAACACGCGTTATCGTTGGCGACCATCGCGAGCAAGCTAGCTCCTACAAAGGCTTAACTGACCAGCATTACGAACCAGTCGGGGCTTGTTTTCTCTCAGCCTTGAATCAAGCCTGTATACCGCAACCGATCATCAGAAAACGTTGATCGGATAATCCACAAACACCCGTACTTCGTTGCCGCTGACGTTGTATTCGCTGGATTTCTGCGACACGCGCAGGACCGAGCTGCGCAGTCTCACGCTCAGGTCTTTGGCCGCGCCGCTTTGCACGACGTACTTGAACTGGTTGAAGATTTCGCGCTCGGTGCCGCCTTCGCTGGTGGACGTGGTGATGTTGCTGCCACGCACATAGGCGACGTTGTAGGTCAGGCCTGGAACACCGAAGGTGGTGAAGTCGAGGCCGTAGCCCAATTGCCAGCTGCGTTCGTCTTCGGCGTTGAAGTCGGACCAGTAGGAGTTCGCCAGGTAGATGGTGTTGCCGCCATCGCCGACGCGACCTTGACCTCTCTGGTAGCCGCCGTAGGGGTAACCCAGGTTGCTGTCGCCCGTGCTGCGCTGATGCGCGAGGGTGAACGAGTGTGGACCGGTGGCGAAGGTGGCGGCCAGGCTCCAGATCTTGTTGTCATCGCCGGTGGCGCCGCTTTCGCGGACGTAGGAATCGTCCAGCTTGGTGCGGTAGCCATTGAAGTCCAGGCTCAGGGACTGATCCTTGTCGATCGGGAACGCATAGTTGGCGTTCACGTATTGCTTCTTCAGCACGTCTTCGACGTCGGAGGCGTACAACGCTGCCTTGAACTGCTCGGTGAACTGGTAGCTACCACCCAGCACGTTGATCGATTTCAAGCCACCGCTGTCACGGCCTTCCGCGCTTTTGCGCGATTCGGCGGTAAAGCGACCGGCGTTCAGCTCCAGGCCCTTGATCTCCTTGGAGGTGATCAGGGTGCCGGTGTAGCTTTCCGGCAGCAGGCGCGAGTTGTCGTAATTCAGCACAGGCAGAGCCGGCATCTGGTCGCCGTAGGTCAGCGTTGTGCTGGAAAGACGGAATTTGACCGCCGCCCCGCCCTTGGACAGGTCATTTGCCGCGCTGCCGCTGTCGCCCTTTTTAAAGAAGTCGATACCCTGCGCGCCGCTGCGACCTTTGCCGCCATCCAGACGCAGTGCGTACAGGCCGAAAGCATCCACGCCCACACCCACGGTGCCTTGGGTGAAACCGGACGAGAAGGTACCGATGGCCGCTTGTCCCCATTCGGCTTTGTCCGGGTTGCCGTCTTTGTAGTCGCGATTCATGTAGGCATTGCGCAGCAGCACTTTGAGGCTGCTGTCTTCAACAAAACCCTTGGATTCGGCCTGGTCGTTAGCCATGGCCTGTGTGGCACTCAACATCCCCAGAGCGATCAGGCTGATTCGCTTGTTCAACATTTTGTTCTTTTCCTTATTACGGGTGGATACGCGCTGTGTCCAACGGCTGAATGGCGCTTTTGCGCTCTTTTTTCACCTTAAAACAATAAGGCCCGCCCACGACGAGTCGCGGCGGGCCTTATTGTAATTTTATGAGTCATGGCGGTTAGCCACAGGCGTTGGGCGAATCGTAGCCGCGCCGTCAACAGTGTGTCAATTTCATGAATCGTCTGTGAATAGGCGGAAATCGTCGAAGAAAAGATTTATCTGCGGTGACTGTCTGTCCGATTTAAATCGTTTTAACTTCAACGCAGTTGTGCCGATCAGTCATATAAAGGGTTACAAACTATCTATTTGAAAGTATGTATTTGGCAACGACTACAGCGCAGATCCATCCGGGTGAACCACGTACTCCGGGCTGACGTGATCTATAACGTCTAAGACCAACGTCGATCACAGATAAAAACCCCACCCTGAAAACTTCTCACCCATAAAAAAAGCGCCGCCATCCCGGCAGCGCTTTTATCAATCCTTTGTTGTTCTTTTATCCTTCCATCACATCCCACAACGCGTCCAGCTCCGCTTCGCTGAATAAGCCAGCGGGGTAGCGCTCGATCATCGTCCGGCGCGGATCAGTGTCTTCGATCGGACGCATTCCATTGGACTTCAACCAGTGCGCCAGGATCTGGAGCGATTCGCTGTTTACCGCCAGGGGATGCAACGCCCGCTCGCCCACTACATTCACTTCGGCGTTCATTTCCACGCGCTCTCCTGGTTCGTGAGCGGCTAACTTATCCAAGGTTTATGACAGAACATCGCAGCTCTCCCCTCCTTGATTTACACCAGAAAAGATACAAGAGCTGTGCCAAGGTCTCGGACGCATCGACGGACGGAGACAAAAAAGCCCGCAATCCTGATGGGCTGCGGGCTCGTTGCAAGGCGCCAGGGAAAACGCCTTGCCTGGTCGATTTTGCATGTAACTCAAGGTGTTACAACCGCACTCACTCCTGGTGTGGGGTAGGTTGTTGTTGGGTAAGGCAGTGGATATTGCCGCCACCCAGTAACAGTTCACGACCCGGGACCATCACCACTTCGTGCTGTGGGAACAGCGCCTGCAAAATCTCTTTTGCCGGGCCGTCCAAAGGATCGTCGAAACTCGGCGCGATGATGCCACCGTTGACGATTAGAAAGTTCACGTAGGAACCGGCCAGTCGAACCGTCGGATTACGTTCCTGAGTGCCGTCCACCGGATCGACACCCGCGCACTCTTCTTCGGTCGCATACAGCGGCCCCGGAATCGGCATCTTGTGCACCGTGAATGGGCGCCCCTTGGCATCGGTGCTGCCTTGCAGCACTTTCATGGCGGCCTGGCAGCGCGGGTAGTTCGGATCTTGCGGATCGTCGGTCCAGGCCAACAGCACTTCACCCGGACGCACGTAGCAGCAGAAGTTATCCACATGACCATCGGTTTCGTCGTTGAACAACCCGTCCGGTAGCCAGATGATTTTATCCACAGCCAGATTCGCGCTGAGCACCGCTTCTATTTCTGCGCGGTTCATGTGCGGATTGCGATTGCGGTTGAGCAGGCATTCTTCAGTGGTGATCAGCGTACCTTCGCCATCGACATGAATCGAGCCGCCTTCGAGCACGAAGCCCTCGGTACGGTAGCGCTGGCTGCGCTCGATCTCGAGGATCTTGCCACCGACCTGCGAATCACGATTCCACGGCGAATACAGGCCTCCGTCGAAACCGCCCCAGGCGTTGAAGTCCCAGTTCACTCCACGGACTTCGCCGCTGTCATTGATCACGAACGTCGGGCCGGTGTCGCGAACCCAGGCGTCATCGCTGGACATCTCGACCACACGAATATTCGGTACGTCGAGACGGGAGCGAGCGTTTTCGTACTGGCCGGCGGACACCGCCACCGTCACCGGTTCAAAGCGCGCGATGGCTTTGGCCACCGCTACGTGAGCGGCTTGCGCCGGCTTGCCGCCCAGGCGCCAGTTGTCCGGGCGCTCGGGCCAGATCATCCAGGTCTGGGTGTGTGGTGCCCATTCGGCCGGCATGTAAAAGCCATCAGCGCGAGGGGTGCTGTTCAAAGTGGTCATGGCGATCAGGACTCCAGGGAACCGTCGAGGGTTTTCAGCGCGCCATACAGGTTTGGGCGACGATCACGGAAAGACCCCCACGCGCTACGGATGTGCTCGAGCTCGTCGAGGTCGAAACTGTGCACCAGAATACCTTCTTCGGTTTTGTCGAGCTCCTGAACTTTTTCACCAAACTGGTTGGCGATGAACGACGAGCCGTAGAACGTGATGTCGTAGCCGTCCTGCTCTTCGTTGCCGATGCGATTGCTGGCGATCAGCGGCATCAGGTTGGCGCCGGCATGGCCTTGTTGCACTCGCTGCCAGTGGTCACGGGACGAAATGGTCTTGTCGTGGGGCTCGCTGCCGATGGCGGTCGGATAGAACAGGATTTCCGCGCCTTGCAGCGCCATGCTGCGGGCGCATTCGGGGAACCACTGGTCCCAGCAGATACCCACACCGATTTTCGCGTAACGGGTGTTCCAGACTTTGAAGCCGGTATCGCCCGGATTGAAGTAGTACTTTTCGTGATAACCAGGGCCGTCCGGGATGTGGCTTTTACGATAAATCCCGAGATTGCTGCCGTCGGCATCGATGATCGCGATGCTGTTGAAACGGGCGCGACCCGCCAATTCATAGAAGCTGATCGGCAACACCACTTGCAGTTCCCTGGCGACTTTCTGGAAATGCTTGATCGCGACATTGTCTTCAACGGTCGTCGCCAGTTGCAGGTAATCCGGGTTCGGCTTCTGGCAGAAGTACGGAGCCTCGAACAGCTCCTGGATCAGGATGATCTGCGCGCCTTTGGCCGCGGCCTCACGGACCAGCTTCTCGGCGGTCTCGATGTTGGCTTCAAGGTCCCAGGAACAAGCCATCTGGGTAGCGGCGACGGTAACGATACGGCTCATGAATCGGCTCCTGAGCTAATGCTTGAGGTCGGGTGTGGCATCGACCGATGACAGAAAAGGGAGCACCGGGTGTGGCGAGGCACACCGGGGCGACGACGACTTTATATCCGATAAATATCGGCTTTAAAAGTCATCAACGTTCCTTTTGTCTTATTTTCTAAAAAATAAACCGATAATAATCGACTTACACATCTTCCCTGTAGGAGCGAGCTTGCTCGCGATGGCCGTCAACGATAACGCGTGTTTTCTGCTTGAACGCGGTGCCTTGGCGTTTTTCGCTGGCAAGCCAGCTCCTACAGGGGTCGTGTGTTTACAGACCTTCCGCGAGCACCTTCGCCAACGTGTCGACGAAGAAATCCACACTCCGGCGCGAGGTGACCATCGGCGGCTTGATCTTGAGGATGTTCAGGTAATCGCCGGTCGGCTGCATGAAAATCCCCAGCTCCCGAAGACGATCACACAGCGCGGTGGTTTCTTCGGTCGCCGGTTCCAGGGTTTCACGGTTGCGAATCAGCTCGACGCCCAGGTAAAAGCCGGAACCATGCACCGCGCCCACCAGCGGATGAATATCGATCAGCGCCTCCAGACGCTGCTTGAAATATCCGCCAACGACCTGCGCGTTTTCCCACAGCTTTTCTTCCTCCATCACATCCAGCACCGCCATGCCGATCTGGCAGCTGACCGGGCTACCGCCCGCCGACGAGAAGAAATACCCCTCGGCCTCCAGCGCTTCGGCGATCTCCCTGCGGGTGATGACTGCGCCCAAGGGCTGGCCATTCCCCATGCCCTTGGCCATGGTGATGATGTCCGGCACCACGCCCTGCTCTTCAAAGCCCCAGAAGAAGTTGCCCATGCGCCCGTAACCGACCTGCACTTCGTCGGCAATGCACACGCCGCCCTGGGCGCGAACCAGCCCGTAGACCTGTTGCAAGTAGCCCGGCGGCAGCGAGATGCCGCCGGCGTTGCCGTATACCGGTTCGCAGATGAAACCGGCGAGCTGACGGTTCTGCCCGGCGATTTTTGCCAGGTTGTGTTCGACGCTGCGCACGTAGTCCGGTGCACTGCCGGCCCCGCGGAATTCGCCACGATAGGTGTTCGGTGCAGTCACCGGATGGACCCAGTCGGGGCGGCTGCTCAACGCCTTGGGGTTGTCGGCGATCGAGGTCGAGACCGCGTCCGCGCCCACTGTCCAGCCGTGATAGGCCTCCAGCACGCTGAGCATGTCGCGCCCGCCGCTGTAGGCCCATGCCAGGCGAATCGCCAGGTCATTGGCCTCGCTGCCGCTGTTGACCAGGAATACGCGGTCCATGGAGTCCGGCGACAATTTCAGCAAGCGTTCGGAGAACTCGGCAATCGCCGCGTAGTTGAACCGCGAGTTGGTGTTGAGCAGCGACCACTGACGGCTGGCGACCGCGGCCATGCGCGGGTGACCATGGCCCAGCACCGCGACATTGTTGAGCATGTCGAGGTAAGACCGGCCCTGCATGTCGATCAGGTGATTGCGCCAGCCGCGTTCGATGCGCGGCGGGTCGAGGTAATAGTGTTTTTGCGTGCGGGCGAAGCTGGCGTCGCGGCGCGCCAGCAATGTCGCCGAATCGAGTTCGTCTTGTGCATCGCAGGCCAGCCCCAGCAACGCCGCCGGCGACGGGCACAACGCCTGCCAGGCAGCGGCGCGCGATGGCGAACAAAACAGCGGAGCATCGAACGATGTGCCTCGGCACAACTGCACCACCAACGGCCCGCTGACCGAACCCAACACCTGGCCTTTGACCAGCGCCGCACCGGTGTGCAGCGACGGCGTCACGCCCCATAACCGCACGCTCAATTGCGGGCCGTCCAGTTGCAACAGGTTGGGCGCAGGCTGATGCACCACACCGGCAAACGGCGCTTCCACAGCAGAGCCATGGGGCACTTGCAACTCGACGTGCAACGGGAACGTGTCCGGTTCAATGGCACTGTCCGGCCGGGTGCGAGACAGCCGGTATTGCCCATAACGGCTGGCCGCCAGACCGTGAGTCGCAGCCGCTTCGGCCAACAGGCGCTGGTCGATTCCTGTCTGCTCCCAGTTACCCGCGTCGAAATGCGGGCTGAGCACGCCCAAGTCGATCAAGGCAAACTCACGACCCACCAGCCCCGGCAGCAGCGGCGCAAAACCTTCGCTGTCGATACCCGGCAGGCCCTGACCGACCGCGGCAAGAATCGCCGCCTCCATCAACGCCAACGGCACCGAGGTGGCCACGCGGAAGATTTCCCACTCATGGGTCAGGTTGTCGCGACTGTATTCATTACCCGGATCGATACTGACTTGCTGCTCGCCGCTGAGCACCAGCACCGCCGCCCGCGCGACAATCAGCGGCCAGAGCGCCCGCAGCTCTGCAGGCTGCAACGGATTAACCCGGTGATAGGCCTGGACCGCCGGCAAGATGTAGAAAGGGTCGCCCCCAGCGTGATGCAACAATGCTGCGCACGTCACCGACAGATCGGTGATGCGCCAGGTGCGAACCAGGTCGCCGAAATCGATCACGCCCCGCATTTGCCATTGGCGTTGCGAATCACGCTGCCAGACCACGTTGTCGTCGGTGATGTCCATGTGGATGGCCTGCACCGGCAACTTATCCACAAGCGGCTGTAAATGGCGCTCGGCACGTTCGGCCACATCGGCGATCAGCGCGCGTTGCCGATCGTCCTTGATGATTGGCAACAAATGGGCGATTAACGCGTCGGCATGCCGGGCGTCCCATTGCAGCGTGCGTTCGAGACCCGGATGGTCGAAATTGGCCAGTGCCAGAGCCATTTCGCCACACAGTCGACCGAACCCGGCCACCACCGAACCGGGCAGATGATCCAGGTGCGTGAGTGACTGGCCTTCGATGAAATCGAGCAGGCGCACATGCACCGATTGGCCGCCGACATCCAGGGTCAGCAGGTCTGCACCATTGTTCGCAGGGATCACCCGTGGCACCTGCACCTCGGGATGTCCAGCCAGATGCCTGAGCCCTGCATGCTGGGCTTGCAGCTCCAGCGCCGAATAATCGCCACGGCAGATTTTCAGGACGAATGGCCCCTGGTCACTGTCAACGCGATAGTTGAGGTCCTGCTGGCTGCCGAGGGCCTGCAACCTGCCGCTCAGCCCGTAATGCCCTTCAAGCAACGCCAGCGCTTGCTCCATGGATACTTGCGGACTGGGCAAACTGGCACGATGAATCAACGTGGCGAGCGGCATACAACGACCCCTTTAATTTTATCAGGCGCCTATATCGCCATTGCCGGGACCGATACGCAACCCCCAACGGCGCGCAGACTGCGCCCGCAAGCCTAGGCATAATGCGCCTGTACCCACAGGCGCTTGATGCTCATGACTTCGACCCTACCTCGCAGACCCCGCTGGCGCAGCCTGGCGCTGCTCGCGCTGTGCCTGGCGCCATTGCTGTGGCCGCTGGAGCATCTGGCCGAGCGCTACTACCGCAGCGAACTGGCCGGACAGAACCGTCAGACCCTCGATCTCTACGTCGCCAACCTGTTGGGCACCCTGCACCGATATGAAGTACTGCCGCAGATCCTCGGCGAGCTGCCGGCCCTGCGAGCCGTACTCGGCGCACCGGACGATAGCGTCACCCAGGGCAACGCCAACCGATTACTGAAAAACATCAGCGCCCAGACCGGCGCCGAAGTCATGTACCTGATGGACACCACCGGCAAGACCCTGGCCGCGTCCAATTGGGATAAACACGACAGTTTCGTTGGACGTAACTTTTCCTTCCGGCCCTATTTCAGCGAAGCGATGGCTGGACGGCTCGGGCGCTTTTTCGGGTTGGGCACCACGTCGGCCAAACGCGGTTACTTCTTTGCCGCGGCAGTGCGCAATGGCGAGAAAATTCTCGGCGTGCTGGTGGTCAAGGTTGACCTGGACCATACCGAAAGCCTCTGGGGCCAAACCCCGGAACAACTGCTGCTGACGGACCATAACGGCGTGGTCATCATCACCTCGCGGCCTGAGTGGCGATTCCGTTCGACCCGGCCATTGAGTGAAGAAGAACGCAAGGCCATCATTGCGATTCAACCCTACCCGACCCGCGATCCAAA
>Ga0247818_10000351_pt1 | contig 28418 bp, 21 predicted proteins | sample 13C_Glucose_Day1_FD_192424 | JGI IMG/M metagenome (GOLD analysis project Ga0247818, IMG submission 192424) | Soil microbial communities from agricultural site in Penn Yan, New York, United States - 13C_Glucose_Day1 | ecosystem: Environmental > Terrestrial > Soil > Agricultural land | place... | reverse complement strand
GCGAAGTGTTCAAAGACCGCGACCGGTCGCAGCAATGGATCATGCTCGGTACGCCGATGCCAACCGCGTTGATCCCATGACTCCAGCATCTGCCCTGCAGCTCCAGGCAAATTCAACTGCCAGCCCGCATCGACACTGTCGCTGCACAGGTGCTGACCGGACAGGCTTTGAACGGTGCGCAGGTTTGGCGGAACCGCAGTGCCGGATCGCATCAAGGTAAACAGTCGCGGGTCACGCTGCTCACAGAGACGGCCAACCGTATCGTGGACCTGGTGCGTGACCCGCCTTTCACACGGCTCGCCGACGGCGCGTCGATAATAAGCCAGCGCACGAACGGGCAAACCGCGGGGTTCAATGACACTGATCGATGGCGTATGGCTGTGCAAATCGTGGCGCTCAGCTATGAAGTGGCCACTCGCAATCTAGGCGTACCGGTTATGGGTGTCTACTGTCAGGAATGACAGTAGACAAGCCCTTTACCGACCTCCACCGAGGTCGACAAACGTTCCGGTCGCGTAAGACGCCTTATCCGACAACAACCACACAATCGCCTCCGCCACTTCATCCGGCCGCCCGCCCCGTGCCATGGGGATCGCCGATTCCAGCTTGCTGACCCGGTCCGGATCGCCGCTCAATGCATGAAAGTCGGTATAGATATATCCCGGGCGCACGGCGTTGACACGAATGCCCTCGCCCGCCACTTCCTTGGCCAGGCCGATGGTGAAGCTGTCCAATGCACCTTTGGACGCTGCGTAGTCCACGTACTCGTTGGGCGAGCCCAGGCGCGAGGCGACCGAGGAGACGTTGACGATGCTGCCGCCCTGCCCGCCATGTTTGGGCGACATGCGCAGGAGCGCATGTTTGGCACAGAGGATCGGCGCCAGGACGTTGGTCTTGAGGGTTTTGAGGATGCGAAACTCCGACATTTCCTCGACCCGGGACTTGTGCCCGACGGTGCCTGCGTTGTTGACCAGGGCCGTGACCCTGCCCAGTTCGCTGTCCACCCGCTGGAACAGGGCGATCACTTCGTCTTCGATGCTGACGTCGGCGCGTATCGCTATGGCTTGCGCGCCGAGGGCGCGGACTTGCTCAAGCACCGTCTGGGCGGCTTCTTCGTCGGCCAGATAGTTGATGCAGATCCGATAGCCTTGTTCGGCGGCCAACAAGGCAGTGGCGGCGCCGATGCCGCGGCTGCCGCCGGTGATGACGATGACTTTATCCATGCTGGCGTTTCCCCCGTTTCAAGCGTAAGCAGTCGGAGCAAAGAATAACCGTCATTGTCGGGTTTTGCATGACCTGTAGGAGCCAGGCTTGCCGGCGAAGAACGATAACGCGGTCTAACAGATGCACCGCGGCGTCTGCTTCGCGGGCAAGTCGGATCGCCGCACCGCTCGCTCCTACAGGGCGAAGAACGGTTACGCGGTGCAGCAGGTACATCGCAGCGCCTGCTTAACCGGCAGCCAGTTGCTCGCCGCGCAGTATATCCGCCATGAAGCGCGCCGCCGGCAGCGGTTGGCCGAGCAGGTAGCCCTGCAACGCATCGCAGCCCAGTCTCGTCAGGAAGTCCTGCTGCACCCCGGTTTCCACGCCTTCGGCGACGATCCGCAAACCCAGCGCCTGGCCGAGGGCGACGATGGCTGAAACGATGGCGGCGTCGTCGCTGTCGTGTTCCAGATCGCGGACAAATCCACGGTCGATCTTCAGCTCGTTGGCAGGCAGGCGCTTGAGGTACATCAAGCTCGAATAGCCGGTGCCAAAGTCATCGATGGACAGGTCGACGCCCATTTCCGACAACGCCTGCAGCACCGTCATGCTCACATCGGCGTCGTACATGGCGGTGGTCTCGGTGATTTCCAGGGTCAGGCTGTTGGCCGGCAAATGGTGCGTGGCCAGGGCTTTGGCGACGCTCTGCACCAGCCCGACGTGGCAGAACTGCAAGGCCGAGAGATTCACCGCGATGCGCCAGTCTGTGTAACCGAGCAGATACCACTCGCGCATCTGCCGGCAAGCTTCATTGAGCACCCAGCTGCCAATGGGAATGATCAGCCCGGTTTTCTCCGCCAGGTCGATGAACTTGTCCGGCAGCAGCATACCCTGGGTCGGGTGCTCCCAGCGCAGCAGCGCTTCGGCGCCGACCGGATGGCCATTGGCGGCGTCGAACTTGGGCTGGTAATGGAGACTGAACTGCTGCTGCTCCAGTGCATTGCGCAAGTCTTGCAGCAGTTGCAGCTGTTTGCGGGCGTTGCTGTTCATCGATACATCGAAAAAGCTGTAGCCGTTTTTCCCGGTGCCCTTGGCGTGATACATCGCCGCGTCAGCGTTCATCAGCAACTCTTCAGCGGTGTAGCCGTTACCGGGATAAATCGTGATACCGACGCTGGCTGAGATCTGCAGGTCCTGTTCGGCCACCCGGAAGGGGCGCCCGATCAATCCGACCTGGCGGGCCGCCAGGTTCAAGGCGTCGTTCTCCTCGCCCAGTTGCACCAGCAGCACGAACTCATCGCCACCGATCCGTGCCAGGGTGTCCTGGCTGCGCAACTCCTCGCGCAGCCGCAGGCCGACCGCGCGCAGCAACTGATCGCCCATGTGGTGACCGAAGGCATCGTTGACCGGCTTGAACCCGTCCAGATCGATGAACATCAACGCAAAACAACCGCCCTGCTCCTGCACCTTCGACATCGCCTGATCGATTCGGTCAGCCAGCAACACCCGATTCGGCAGGCCGGTCAGGGTGTCGTGCAGGGCCAGTTGGGTCAGTTCGCGATTGGCTTCGGTCAGCGATTGGGCAAGGCTGGCCGTGCGCGTCTCCATGCGTGCATCGAGCACCGACGTCAGCAAGGCAATGGTCAAGATGGCCAGGGTGGTGATCAGCACCAGGTTGTCCAGGCCCTTGCCGTTCAAGCCGTCGATGGCCGCGCCACAGAAACTGCCGTCGGCGAAGCGCGCCGCGGCCATGGCGGTGTAGTGCATGCCGACGATGGCCATCCCCATGATGACCGCTGCACCGCCACGGATCAGGATCACATAAGGGCTGTGCTGACGCAGGCGGAAAGCGATCCATAACGCGGCGCCCGACGCGCCGACCGCAATGAGCAGCGATGCACCGAACAGTGTCGGGTCGTAATCGATACCCGGTTGCATGCGCATGGCGGCCATGCCGGTGTAATGCATGGCACTGATTCCGGCGCCCATCACCAACGCCCCGAATGCCAGTTGCCAGGCGGGCAACCGCGGCTGACTGACCAGCCACAAGGCAAAGCCACTGGACAGGATCCCGATCAGCAGTGACAGCAAGGTCAGGCTGACGTCGTATCCGAGATCGATGGGCAGTTTGAACGCGAGCATGCCGATGAAATGCATCGACCACACACCGATGCCCATGGCAAAGGCGCCGCCCGCGGTCCATAAATGCACGGCGCGACCTTTGGCCGTGGCAATGCGTTCGGTGAGGTCGAGCGCGGTATAGGAAGCGAGAATCGCTACGCAGAGCGAGATGATAACCAGTGTGGGGGAATAGGTACCAATGAGCATGGGACTTCTCGCGACCGCCCCCGTCGTACTGCTTCCTTTCTCGAGGGGGAAAATCCGGCGATTGTACCCAATGGGCAAAAGAACGCACTGACAAAATTAGCAAAAGGCCAGCAAGCTGATGAAACGCTTGTTTGACATCAAAGTAGGGTCTCGAGTTTAGGCATAACACCGATCAACTGTAGGAGCTGGCTTGTCGGATCGCCGCACCGCAGCGAAAGCGTCCGTCCAGGCGATGAATGTTTCGACTGACCCACCGCATTCGCTGGCAAGCCAGCTCCTACAGGTTGTCGCTCATCTGCAGCGCCCCATCCCATCCGCCGCCCAGCGCCGCGATCAATTGCACACTGGCAATCAACCGACTCTGCAACAAATTCAACACGTTACGTTCATTATTTAATGCCGTTGCTTGCACCACCACCACGTCGAGATAAGCAATGACCCCGGCCTTGTACTGATTCTGGATCAGGCGTAGCGATTCACGCGCCGCATCCAGTGCTTCCTGGCGTACGCCCGCTTCGTTTTCCAGCACCTTGAGTTGAACCAGATAGTTCTCCACTTCCCGGAAGCTATCGAGCACGGTCTGGCGGTAATTGGCAACGGTTTCATCGTAGGCGGCCTCGCTGCGGTCGACTTCCGCCGAGCGCTGACCGCCGTCGAACAACGTCATCGCCAGTTGCGGCCCGACCGACCAGAAGCGGTTAGGCACGCTGAACCAGTTGTTGGAGGTGCTGCTGCTGTAACCACCGTTCAAGCTCAACGTCAGGTCCGGGTAATACGCGGCCTTGGCCACGCCGATGTTGGCATTGGCCGCCATTACCGAGCGTTCGGCGGCGGCGATGTCCGGGCGGCGTTCCAGCAATTGCGAAGGCAGGGCCAGCGGCACCTGCGGCAACGCCGGGATGTCTTTGGTTTCAGCCAGGTCGAACTCGGCTGGCGGCAGCCCGATCAGTACGGCAATGGCGTTCTCGAACTGGGCTCGCTGCCAGATCAGGTCGACCAGCTCGGCCTCGGTCGTTTTGAGCTGAGTGGTGGCCTGGGCCACCGCGTCCTTGCCGGATACCCCGGCGCGATACTGGTTTTGAGTCATTGTCAGCGAGCGTCGATAGGCTTCAACTGTCGATTCAAGCAGGCGTTTCTGTTCATCGATCACCCGCAACTGCAGATAGTTCTGCACCAGTTCCGACTGCTGGCTCAGGCGCATTGCCGCCAGATCGGCAAAACTCGCCTCGGCGTTGGCCGTGTCGGCTTCAAGGCCCCGGCGCAGTTTGCCCCAGACATCGGCCTCCCAACTGACCCCGGCCTGAGCGGTGTAAGTGTCACGGATACCGCTGGAGGTACTGGTCAGGCTCGAGCTGCTGCTACCGGTGCCCTGGCTGGAACGGTCTTTTCCGACCGTCAGGTCCACGGTGGGGAAAAACGCCCCACGGGCACTGCGAACCAAAGCTTGGGCCTGACGATACTGGGCCTCGGACTGCGCGACGGTCTGGTTGGCGCTGTTGAGCTTCACGATCAGGTCATTGAGCTGCTGATCGCCATACAGCTCCCACCAGGCACCGCGAGCCAAAGAATCGCTCGGTTTGGCCTGGCGCCAGCCGGCTGCTTCCTTGTACTGAGCGGGCGCAGCGGCTGACGGGCGCTGGTAGTCTGGGCCGATGGCGCAAGCACCAAGCAGCGCCACGCACAGCGACAGGCCGAGTAAACGCGAACCTCGGGCCGTAACCACGGGTGCAGCCAGGTTGAACAGCGAACGGTCAGTCATAGCGGAGTTTCCAAAGCAGCATCGGTACGCACCCCACGCCAGTGATTGAAGCGATGGCGCAGTTTGTCGAGATAGAGGTAAACCACCGGGGTGGTGTAGAGGGTCAGCACCTGGCTGAAGATCAATCCGCCGATGATGGTCAGGCCCAGGGGCTGACGCATTTCCGCCCCTTCGGCGCGGCTCAGCAGCAACGGCAATGCGCCAAGAATGGCGGCCAGCGTGGTCATCAGAATCGGCCGCAGACGTTGCAGGCAGGCACTGCGGATCGATTCCAGCGGTTCCAGGCCCTGATGCCGTTCGAGCTGCAAGGCCAGGTCGATCATCAGAATGGCGTTTTTCTTCACCACGCCAATCAGCAAAAACAGGCCGAGCAACGAGATCAGGCTGAACTCACCACCCAGCGCGTAGATCGAGAGCAGCGCGCCCACCCCCGCCGACGGCAAGGTCGAGAGAATGGTCAGGGGATGGATGTAGCTTTCATACAGCACGCCCAACACCAGGTACACCGCCACCAGCGCCCCGAGAATCATCCACGGTTGGCTCTTCTGGGTGGCGGCAAACGCATCGGCGGTGCCGGACATTTTCGCGATCACGGCTTCAGGCAAGCCGACCTTGGCGATCGCCCGCTCGATGGCGGCCGTGCCCTGCTCCACCGTCACGCCTTCGGCCATGTCGAAGGAGATGCTTTCGGAGGCAAACTGCCCTTCGTGGCTGACCCGATCGTCTTCCAGGCTGTTTTCATAATGAGCGATGGTCGACAGCGGAATTCGCGCACCGTCGGTGGTGATCACCTGGACCTGATTGAGGGTGATCGGATCCTGGGCATACTTCGGATTGACCTCCATCACCACCTGATATTGGTTGAGGCTGTCGTAAATCGTCGAAATCTGCCGCTGGCTGTAGGCGTTGTTGAGCACCGAGGTGACCATGGCCATGTCGACACCCAGGCGTTTGGCCTGGTCGCGATCGACAATCAGCGTGACCTGCTGGGCGCCACGGCCCTCACGGGCGTCAATCGCTGTCAGCTCCGGCAACGCCTTGAGCGCGGTCACGACTTTGGGGTACCACTCGCGCAACTCGCCCAGGTCGCCGCTTTGCAGAATGTATGAATACTGCGAAGTGGTCTGCTCACGGCCCCCGCCGAACTGCAGGTCCTGGTCGGCCATCAGCATCAGCTGCGCACCGGGGACCTTGGGCATTTCCTTGCGCAGGCGCTCAATGACTTTCTGCGCGGACAGGTTACGTTCCTTGATCGGTTTCAAGCGTACCAGCATGAAGGCATTGTTGGTGCCGTTGTTGCCGCCGATGAAGCCGGCGACGCTTTCTACCGCCGGATCCTTGAGCACTTCGCGCCGGAAGATTTCCATTTTCGGCTGCATCACGGTGAACGACAGACCGTCGTCACCGCGCACGAAACCAATCAGCTGGCCGGTATCCTGCTGCGGCATAAATGTTTTTGGAACAACAACATACAACGCAATGTTAACGCCAACTGTTACAAACAGACTGAGCAGCGTCAGCAGCCGGTGACGCAGCACCCAGTCGAGGCTGGTGGCGTACTTGCCGACCATCCAGGCGTTAGCCCGCTGGCTCCAGCGCTGCAGGCGATTTTCCTGACCCGGCGTGTGCGGCTTGAGCCAGCGGGCGCAGAGCATCGGCGTCAGCGTCAGCGAGACCAGCAGCGACACCACGATGGACGCCGCCAAGGTGATGGAAAACTCGCGGAACAGGCTTTCGACGATCCCGCCCATGAACAGGATGGACAGGAACACCGCCACCAGCGAGACGTTCATCGACAGCAAGGTGAAACCCACTTCCTGGGCACCAAGGTAGGCTGCCTTCATCGGCGGCACACCTTTATCGATGTGCCGGGAAATGTTCTCCAGCACCACGATGGCGTCGTCCACCACCAGCCCGGTGGCCAGGATCAGCGCCATCAGCGACAGGTTGTTCAGCGAGAAGCCATAGAGGTACATCACTGCGAACGTACCGACCAGCGACACCGGCACCGCCAGGGTCGGGATCAACGACGCGCGGAAGTTGCCCAGAAACAGGAACACCACCAGGATCACCAGGGCCACGGCAATCAACAGGGTCATCTCCGCTTCGTGCAGGGTCGCCTTGATCACCGGCGAACGGTCCATCGCCAGGTTCAGCTTGACGCTGGCCGGCAGCACCGCCTGCAACGCAGGCAACTGGGCCTTGATCTCGTTGACCGTCTCGATGATGTTGGCGCCGGCCTGGCGATTGATCACCAGCAGCACCGCCGCGTCGTCGTTGAAGAAGCCGCTGTTGTAGCGGTCCTCGACGCCGTCGCTGACCTTGGCCACATCCTTCAGGCGCAGGGCCGCGCCATCTGCGTAATGGATGATCAGCGACTCGTAATCCTTGGCTTTCTCCAGTTGATCGTTGGCCTGCACCTGCCATAGCCGCTGACCGTCTTCGACCGAGCCCTTGGGGCGGCGCACGTTGGCATTGGCGATGGTGTTGCGCACATCGTCCAGGGCCACGCCGTACTGGTTCAGCGCCTGGGGCTCGAGCTCGATACGCACTGCCGGCAGGGAGCTGCCGCCGATTTGCACTTCGCCAACGCCCTGCACCTGGGACAGGCTCTGGGACAGGATGGTCGAGGCCAGGTCGTAGAGCTGGCCTTTCTCCAGCACGTCGGAGGTCAGTGACAGCACCATGATCGGCGCCTGGGACGGGTTGACCTTCTTGTAGGTCGGCATGCTGCGCATCCCGCTCGGCAGCAGGTTGCGCGAGGCGTTGATCGCCGCTTGCACTTCCCGCGCCGCGCCATTGATGTCGCGGTCGAGATCGAATTGCAGGATCACCCGGGTCGAGCCCTGGCTGGAACGGCTGCTCATGGTGTTCACCCCGGCAATCGCCCCGAAGGAGCGCTCCAGCGGCGTGGCCACGGTCGAGGCCATCACCTCAGGGCTCGCGCCGGGCAGGTTGGCCTGGACCACGATCACCGGGAAGTCCATTTGCGGCAGCGGCGACACGGGCAACAGGCCGAAGCTGACGCCGCCCAGCAGCATGATCGCCAAGGAAAGCAGCATGGTTGCCACGGGACGTTTGATGAACGGTCCTGAAAGATTCATAGGTGCCAACCACTAGCGGCAAGCGGCAAGCGGAAAGTTAAAGCCGTGCACCGCCCCCGCTTTTCTCTTACAGTTTGTAGCTCGTAGCTTGTAGCTGCGTTCACAACGCCCATCACACCTCCTCCCTCACGCCGGAGCCGGACCATCGCCGCCCCAACCGATCGAAAGCCAGGTAAATAACCGGCGTTGTGAAAAGCGTTAATACCTGACTCACCAGCAAACCGCCGACCATCACCAGACCCAACGGCTGGCGCAATTCAGCGCCGGAACCGGTGGCCAGCATCAACGGCACCGCACCGAACAACGCGGCCAGGGTGGTCATCAGGATCGGCCGGAAGCGCAGCAGCGCCGCCTGATAGATCGCCGTTTCCGGGTCCAGGCCCTGATTGCGTTCAGCGTCGAGGGCGAAGTCGATCATCATGATCGCGTTCTTTTTCACGATACCGATCAGCAGGATGATGCCGATGATCGCGATCATCCCCAGGTCGTTGCCGCTCAGCAGCAGCGCCAGCAAGGCGCCGACTGCCGCCGAAGGCAAGGTCGAGAGGATGGTGATCGGGTGGATATAGCTTTCGTACAGCACGCCGAGCACGATGTACATGGTCACCACCGCCGCCAGGATCAGCAGCAAGGTGCTCGACAGCGAGGCCTGGAAAGCCTCCGCCGCGCCCTGGAACTGGGTCTGCACGCCGATCGGCATGCCGATGTCCTGTTGCACCTGTTCGATGATCTCTACCGCATGCCCCAGCGCCACACCGGGTGCCAGGTTGAACGACATCATCACCGCCGGGAACTGGCCGATGTGGGTGATCGCCAACTGCGCCTGGCGCTCTTCGAGACGTGCGAGGCTGGACAGACGCACTTGCCCGCCATCGGTGGTCTTGACGTGAATCTGATTGAGCGCGTCCGGGCCGATCTTCTCGCCGGCCTGTGATTGCAGGACCACGCGGTACTGGCTGGCCTGGGTGTAGATGGTGGAAATCTGCCGCTGGCCGAAGGCGTCGTACAACGCGTCGGTGATGTTCGACACCGATACCCCGACCCGCGACGCCGCGTCACGATCGATCACCAGGTAGACCTGCAAGCCTTTGTCCTGCAAGTCGCTGGCGACGTCGGTCAGCTCCGGCCGTTGGGCCAGGGCGTCCACCAGGCGGCCACTCCACAGGCTCAGCAACTCCGAGTCTGGCGATGACATGCTGAATTGGTACTGGGTGCGGCTGACCCGGTCTTCGATGGTCAAATCCTGCACCGGCTGCATGAACAGGCGAATGCCGGTCAGCTTGTCCAGCTCGGGTTGCAGGCGCGCAATCACTTCGGTGGCGCTCAGATCACGGTTGCTGTGGGACGTGAGGTTGATCAGCAACCGGCCGCTGTTGAGCGTCGAGTTATCGCCATCGACCCCGATGTAGGACGACAGGCTCTCCACCGCCGGATCGGCGAGGATGACCTTGGCCAGTTCCTGTTGCCGCTCGCTCATGGCTGCAAAGGAAATCGACTGCGGCGCCTCGGAAATGCCCTGGATCACCCCGGTGTCCTGCACCGGGAAAAAGCCCTTGGGCACCACCATGTACAGGAACACGGTCAGCGCCAGTGTGCCGATGGCCACCAGCAACGTCAGTGGTTGATGCTTGAGAACCCACTTTAACTTGCGCCCGTAAGCCGCGATCATCCAATCAATTGTTGCGCCACTGGCCCGGTAGAAACGGCCCTGTTCTTCTTCCTTTGGTTCACGCTTGAGCAGCCGTGCGCACATCATCGGGGTCAAGGTCAGGGACACCACCAGCGAGATGAGGATGGCCACCGCCAGGGTGATCGCAAATTCGCGAAACAGGCGCCCCACCACGTCCGCCATGAACAGCAATGGAATCAGAACCGCGATAAGCGAGAGGGTCAGGGACACCAGGGTGAAACCGATCTGTTTGGCGCCCTTGAGCGCCGCGTTCAACGGGCTGTCACCCTCTTCGATGTAGCGGGAAATGTTCTCCAGCATCACGATCGCATCGTCCACCACGAAACCGGTGGCGATGGTCAGGGCCATCAGGGTCAGGTTGTTGACCGAGAAACCGGCGAGGTACATCACGCCAAAGGTACCGATCAACGACAGCGGCACGGCCACCGACGGAATGATCGTGGCGCTGGCGCGGCGCAGGAACAGGAAGGTCACCATCACCACCAGGGCAATGGCGATCAGCAATTCGTGCTGCACGTCGGTCACGGACGCGCGGATGGTCTGGGTGCGGTCGGTGAGCACCACCACATCGAGGCCGGCCGGCAGGTTGTCGGTGATGCTCGGCAGCAAGGCCTTGATCCGGTCGACCACCTCGATAACGTTGGCGCCGGGCTGGCGCTGGATGTTCAGCAACACCGCCTGGTTTTCATTGGCCCAGGCCGCCAGGCGCTCGTTCTCGGCGCCGTCGACGATCTCTGCCACGTCCTTGAGCCGCAATGGCGCACCGTTGGCGTAGGCCAGGATCAGGTTGGCGTAATCCTTGGGCGAGGTCAGCTGGTCGTTGGCATCGAGCATCGACACCCGGGTCGGGCCGTCGAAGTTGCCCTTGGGTTGATTGACGTTGGAGGCGCCGATCAGGGTCCGCACGTCGGACAGGTTCAGGCCGTTGGCCGCGAGGGCCTCGGGGTTGACCTTGATCCGCACCGCCTGACGCTGGCCACCGGCAATGCTGACCATGCCGACGCCGCTGATCTGGGCGATCTTCTGCGCCATGCGGGTGTCGACCAGATCGTTGAGCTTGGGCAACAGCATGGTCTTGGAGGTGATGGCCAGGGTCAACACCGGGGTGTCCGCCGGGTTGACCTTGTTGTACACCGGCGGTGCCGGCAGGTCCGTGGGCAGCAGATTGGTCGCGGCGTTGATGGCCGCCTGCACTTGCTGTTCGGCGACGTCCATGTTGATGTCGAGACTGAAGCGCAGGGTCAGCACCGATGCGCCGCCGGAACTGGTCGAGGCCATCTGGGTCAGGCCGGGCATCTGCCCGAACTGGCGTTCCAGTGGCGCGGTCACGGCGCTGGTCATGACATCCGGGCTGGCGCCGGGGTACAGCGTCATGACGCGAATGGTCGGGTAATCGACCTGGGGCAAGGCCGACACCGGCAGCAAGCGATAAGCGATCACACCCGCCAGAATAATCGCCAGCATGCTCAGGGTCGTGGCGACCGGGCGAAGGATGAACAGCCGCGAGATGTTCATGCGCCGCCCTTTTTCGCCTTGTCGGAGACGGCCGCGTCAGGCGCGGTGGTGGCCGACTTGCCTTGCAGATGCTCGGTGGGGGTGGTCGGCACATCCTTGCTGTCGTTGACCACTTCCACTTCACTGCCCTCCTTCAGGCGGTCGGTGCCTTCCAGCACCACCCGATCACCGGCGGCCAGGCCCTCGGTGATGACGGTGTTGTCGCCGTCACTGGCGCCCACTTTTAACTGTCGGATCGTGACCTTTTTGTCGCCTTCCATCGCGTAGACGAAGGTGCCGTTGGTGCCGAACTGGATCGCCGCCGAGGGTACCAGCACGACGTCCTTGAGCGTGTCGGCCAGCAGGTGGACGTTGACGAACTGATTGGGGAACAACGCCTGGTCACGGTTCTCGTAGCGCGCCTTGAATTTCAAGGTGCCGGTGGTGACGTCGATCTGGTTGTCCAGGCTCTGCAACACGCCGGTGGCCTGCAACTTGGTGTCGCCACGGTCCCAGGCTTCGGCAGGCAGTTTGGCGCCGGTGCGATAGCGGGCCAGCACGACGTCAAGGCTGTTTTCCGGCAGGGTAAAGGCCACGCTGATCGGTTGGGTCTGGGTGATGATGGCCAGCGCCGTGGTGTCATTGGCGGCGACGAGGTTGCCGACGTCCAGCTGACGCAGGCCCACGCGGCCGGTGATCGGTGCGCGGATCCGGGTGAATTCGAGATTGAGCTTGGCGTCGTTGACCGCCGCCTGGTTGGTCTTGACCGTGCCCTGGTACTGCCCCACCAGTGCTTCGGCGGTATCCAGGGTCTGCTTGGCGATGCTGTCCTCGCGATACAGGCCGCGGTAGCGTTCGACATCGACCTGGGCGTTCTTCAGTTGCGCCTGATTCTGCAGCAAGGTGCCTTCGGCCTGGAGCAATGCGTTCTGGTAAGGACGCGGGTCGATCTCGGCCAGCAGATCGCCCGCCTTGACCATCTGCCCTTCTTCGAACGCAATCTTGATCAATTCGCCGCCGACCCGGCTGCGCACATTGATGGTGTTCTGTGCCGTCACGGTGCCCAACGCCTTGTAGTACAGCGGGAAGTCGCCCTTCACCGCCGGCGCCACCCGCACCGGCACCGGGCCGGCCGCGCCACCGAAACCCGGACGCATCCCCCCGGACCGACCCGTCTGCCCGGTCACGGCTTTTTGCCCCGCGCCTTGTTTTGGCGCATCACCGCCGGGCCAGAATTTCCAGCACAGGACGGCGATGACCAACAGCACAAGCAGGCCGAACAGCCAGCGACGGGGACTACGGGAAGCAGAGGATTGCATTGAATGATCAACCATTGGGCGCGTGGGCTTTTTCTACGGGAGGCTGAACGATAAGCACTGGGGGGCGTTTAGCAAAGCGCCTTTACCGGCAATTTACCTTTGGCTTACGTATCAGGAGGTTTGTCCAAGACACTGAAACACAAATGAAAACGGCCTGGACAGGGCCAGGCCGTTATTAATTTGTAATCGTTTGCTTATTTCAGAACGGCAAGTGCTGCGTCGTAGTTCGGTTCGTCAGCGATTTCCTTGACCAGTTCGCTGTGCAGCACGTTGTCGTTTTCGTCCAGCACCACGACGGCACGGGCGGTCAGGCCCTTGAGCGGACCATCGGCAATCGCCACGCCGTAGTTCTGGATGAACTCGGCACCGCGCAGGGTCGACAGGTTCTGCACGTTGTCCAGGCCTTCGGCGCCGCAGAAACGGGCCTGGGCGAATGGCAGGTCAGCGGAGATGCACAGCACCACGGTGTTGGCGATGTCGTTGGCCTGGGCGTTGAACTTGCGCACGGAGGTAGCGCAGGTCGGGGTGTCGACGCTTGGGAAGATGTTCAACACTTTACGCTTGCCGGCGAAGTCTGCCAGGGTCTTGTCGGACAGATTGCCCGCCACCAGGGAAAAGGCTGGCGCCTTGGTACCGGCTTGTGGCAGTTCGCCGTTGACTTGAACCGGGTTGCCTTTAAGAGTGACTTGAGCCATGAACGGAGTCCTTCTGATCGTTGATGTGGAAAATTTTGACGAGGCCGAAGTTAACCATGAAATGGTCTGGCGACCTATCCACAGATACAAATTGTCATGCAGTGACTGCAAAACTGGATACAAAAACCCGCGCTTCATCTGCTCCCACCGCAAATCCCCGGGGGGCCCGGGCGTCTTGAAAATTTGCAGTGATCTTTCGTTTGCAGCGTTGTCGATTCAGGACAGGGTCATTCGACTAGCAGTGAGTCACTAAAATCCAGCGGAGACAAAACCATGCGATTCATGATTTTTGTGAAAGCCAGCGCGGATTCCGAAGCCGGTATCCTGCCCAGCGAAGAGCTGATGACCGCGATGGGCAATTTCAACGAGGAACTGGCCAAGGCCGGCATCCTCATCGATTGCGACGGCCTGCAGCCCAGCAGCAAAGGCGCCCGCGTGCGCTTTTCGGGTGACCGGCGCACGGTGATCGACGGCCCGTTCGCCGAAACCAAAGAGCTGATCGCCGGTTACTGGCTGTGGGAGGTGAAGTCGAAACAGGAAGCGATCGACTGGGTCAAGCGCTGTCCCAACCCGATGCCGGGCACCGACGCCGAGATCGAGATTCGCCAGGTGTACGAGGCCGACGATTTCGGTGCAGAGTTAACACCGCAACTGCGCGAGCAGGAAGAACGACTGCGTGAGCAGATGAAAAAGAGCTGAATTCGCAGTAATGCCCCATTTGTAAGAGCTTGTACACAAAACCAAGGATTCAACCCCTGCAACTGGATAACCCCTGTTTAACTGCTAAGTTTTACAGACGCGTCCTACAGGCTTGATTGGAAAAAGACTGCGCGTCAAAGGCCACCAAGTGCCGAGTCGTCATCTGAGCCACCATGGAACCGGGGGAATCATGTCGAAAAATCCAGGAGCGAGCGTCCTGTTGTTGGCGGCTTCGCTGGCGTCTGCCTTTTGTGCACACGCCGACGACGCCGACACAGCCAATAAAAGCAACAACCCCCTGAACATCGCACCGGGGATGAGCCTGCAGGACTACTACACCCCCAGGTACTACGACTCCAACATCCATAGCAATGACCTGCTGGTGCGCGGCACGTTGCCGATTGCGCCCAACGATTTCATCGGTGTGCCGCAGCTGCTGCGCGCCACCGCGCCGATCAGCACCCGCGCCGACCCCAGCGGCGGCTACAGCACCGGTGAAGGTGATCTGAACCTGTTCGATATCTTCCTGCTCAAGACCGACGGCGTGCAATTGGGCATCGGGCCAATGATCACCATGCCCAGCGCCGATCAGGACGAACTCGGGACGGGTAAATGGCAGGCCGGCCTGGCCGCCGTGGCGATCGATGCATCGCCCCGCGGCTTGCTGGGTGCCCTGGTGCAATACCAGAGCTCCTTTGCCGGCGACAGCGACCGCGAGCATGTCGAGTCGGCCACCCTGCAGCCGTTCATCATTCACAACCTGAACCAAGGTTGGTACCTGCGCTCCACGGCGACCTGGACGTTCGACTTGAAGAACGACACCCATTACATCCCTCTCGGGTTCGGTGCCGGCAAGGTGTGGAAATCCGGCAGCAACATTCTCAACGCGTTCGTCGAACCACAGTGGACCGTGGAGCGCAAGGGTGACGTCCTGCCGCAATTCACGCTGCTGGCCGGGATCAACGTGACATTCGGCAAATAAGGACTTTTATATGCACGGCGCAATTCGCGCAGCCGGCTTCAGCCTGATGACGATGTTCGTCAGCTGCGGCGTCGGTGCCCTGGGCCTGGATACACGAATCCACAAGATCGCGATGGAAGGCGAACAGCCAGCCCATGAATCCATCGGCAAACGCTACGCCGAGCTGGATTTCCAACAGGCTACCCAGCGTTTGCGCTGGTACCTGCCAAAACCGGTAGTTGCCAGCGGCCAGTGGAAAATGCCGCTGCTGACACCCGTCAACCCACAACCCCAGTAAGCGGAGGCGGTCATGGTCAGGCCTTTTGTCGTGCGTCCTTTACTGGCCCTTTGCGTGTTCGGCGCCAGCCCCGCGGTCCTCGCGGCCGGCTGCACCTTTCCAGGCATTGGCTGGGGCTGTCGGCGTTGCTCTTGGGCGTGACGCTGTGCGCCTGGTTCGCGCGACCTGTCCTGCACCGTGCCTACCTGAAGTGGCAAGCCCGGCGCCGCGCCCGACACGCCGTCTGGCTGGCGTCCTCCGATTGCGCCTGGCGGCAGATCCCGCCACAACTGGATGCCAGCCCCGCCCAATTGAGCGCGCTTTATCTATGGGTAAGACGCAGCCGCATGGGCCTGAAACTCGGCAGTCTCGGCCCTCCTCTGCAAGACCTGTTACGTGCCTGTTACAGCCGTGAACCGACCGAAGATCAGGCGCTGCGTCACCTCAGGCAATCCTTGGCTACGCTGAAAAGTCAGGCCAAACCCAACCACGAATCAACCGCACCGGCACTGCGGCCACTCAACCCCGTTCACGAGAAGGATTTCCCATGACGAACCCGTTTTCGATCCGCCAGGGCTACGGGCTGATGTTCCTGCTCACCCTGGCGCTGAGCCTGCCGGTACTCGCCCAGACGGGCGAGCCGCTGCCCTCGTGGAACGACGGCCCGGCGAAAAAGAACATCATCGAGTTCGTCCAGACAGTGACCGATCAAGGCAGCAAGGACTTCGTCAAACCCGCCGATCGCATCGCCGTGTTCGACAACGACGGCACCCTGTGGAGCGAACAACCGGCGTATTTCGAACTGCTGTTCGCCTTCGACGAGGTCAAGCGCACCGCTCCGCAGCATCCGGAATGGAAAACCACCCAGCCGTTCAAGGCCGTACTGGAAAACGATCACAAGACCCTGAGCGAATCGGGCATGGAAGGCCTTCTGAAGATTGTCGGCGCGACCCACACCGGCATGACCACCGAGGCGTTCGATGACTACGCCAAGACCTGGTTCGCCCGGGCCCGCCATCCGAAAACCGGCAAGCCTTACACCGAGATGATCTACCAGCCGATGCTGGAAATGCTCGACTACCTGCGCAGCCAGGACTTCAAGACCTACATCGTCTCCGGTGGCGATACCGCGTTCATGCGTGCCTTCGCCGAGCAGGTCTACGGCATCCCGCCGGAACAAGTCATCGGCACCACCTTCGTCACGGCCTACCAGCTCAAGGACGGCCAGCCATCGATTGTGCGCACGGCCAAACTGGCCCACAACGATGACGGGCCGGGCAAACCGGAAAGCATCGATGCCGTCATCGGGCGCCGACCGATCCTGGCGTTCGGCAATTCCGATGGCGATCTGCAAATGCTGCAGTGGACCGCCGCCGGGCCCGGCAAACGCTTCATGGGGCTGGTGCATCACACCGACGCCAAACGCGAATGGGCCTATGACCGTAACTCTGATATCGGCCGTCTGGACAAAGCCCTGGACGAAGCAAAAACACGTGGCTGGACCGTCGTCGACATGGCGTCCGAATGGCGCCGGGTCTATCCGTTCGAGCCCGCCACCGCCGAGCAAGTGCAATGAAAAGCGTTACGCAGGATCGGGGATATTCGGGAGGTGATGCGCGGGGATGGGGGGAATCCGTACTTTCGGTGGTTTGTCGGGGAGTGATTCTGAGTCTGGGAGACCGCTGTCGCGGGCAAGTCGAATCGTCGCACCGCCGCTCCCACAGGGTCTTGTGTAGTGTCCAAATGTTGTGAGCGACACCAACCCTGTGGGAGCGGCGGTGCGACGATTCGACTTGCCCGCGATGGGGCCGTCAGCCCCCCTACATCACTTGGACTTGAGCTTCAAAAACGACTGGTGCAAATCCGAAGCCCAACCATCGATGACACCCTTCACATCGTCGGCCTTCATTACCTGCTCCTTGTTTTCCAGCGGTTTGCCGGTGCCCTTGCGCACCACCTGGGCGATGACTGTGTTGTTGCCGCCGTCAAGGAACACCGCTTCCGTGGCCAGGTCGGTTTCCTGATCGCGAATGCCGCTGGCCGTGCTGACCGCCGCTGCTACAAGCGCAATCGGGATCACTTCATAAGGTTTCAAGCCCTCGGTCTTGCTGCTGACGGCGGTAATCGCTGCACGCACGACGATCACACCGGGCCCAGGTCCAGCCGCCAGCGGCAGGGATCTACCCACTTCGCGCTTGAGCGCCTGATCGTAATAGCTGGTGATACCGTTCAGAGTGCCCTGAGGGATCGTTGCAGTCGGTTGGGGCTTGGGGTAGAGCTGGGTCGGCTCAATGTAGACACTGCGGTACTTGTTGATGTCGAGCTTGGGATCGACCCAGCGCATCACAGTAGCACCCGAAGGTGATTCGGCTTCCTTGAGCTGGCTGTAGTCCTTGAGGAATCCTGAATACTGGTCCGGCTCCACGACTTTACTGGAGCAGCCCACCATTGAAATCGAGGCAATGCACAGAGTGCTCATCATTAACGCAAGCTTCATGCTGTAACTCCTGTAAGCGGTTCGACAAGGGTCTTACATATATAGCCAATGCAGCGCCTTTTGCAGTGAAAATCATAATATTCAGCCTTACAGCCATTGATCACTGCCATTATTTGACAGACGCCGCCCATCCGGCAAAGCTGCATCGAGCTGTAAAGCGCGCCTGACGGCAAACGCACCCGGACCATGGAAGTCGCAATGCCGACACATAAAAATAAAGCGCCTGCACCGAATACTGATTCCGCACCGTCCCCGATCGCCCGTTATCTGTTTCCCGTCACCATCGGTATATTGCTGGTGGCCGTCGCGGGCATCGGCTGGTTTTTATTCAGCAGCCAACCGGCCCCCATGGCCCCGGCCAGTACCCCCGCTGCCGCGCCGGTCAAGCCGCAACCGGTAGCCCAGGCACCGGCACCGGCGACAATGGTCGATGAGCAACAGTGCCAAGGCTGCCACAGCGAGCAGGTCAAGGATTGGCAAGGCTCCCATCACCAATTGGCGATGCAGCCCGCCACTGCGGAAACGATGCTGGGTGACTTCAATAACGTCACCTTCAAGGCCGAAAACGAAACCACCCGTTTCTCGCGCAACGACCACGAATTCTGGGTCAACACCCCCGGCATCGACGGCAAGAACGCCGACTTCAAGGTGGCCTACACCTTCGGCATCGCGCCGTTGCAGCAGTACCTGATCGAGGTCGGCGAAGGTCGGTTGCAAGCCCTGGGTGTGGCCTGGGATAGCGAAAAACACCGCTGGTTTCACCTGTACCCGGGCCAGGGTGTGAACTTCAAGAATCCGCTGCATTGGAGTAAACCGAGCCAGAACGCCAATTTCATGTGTGTCGAGTGCCACACCACCGGCTACAAACGCAATTTCGATCAGGTCAAAAACACCTTCGACAGTCACTGGAACAGCCTCGGTGTCGGCTGCCAGGCCTGTCACGGCCCGGCGTCCAGTCACCTGGCGTGGACCGCCAGAAAAGGCGACCTGACCCACGACGGTTTTGCCGTCGATCTCAAGGACAAGGACGCCACCGTCGAGCTCGAAACCTGTGCCCGCTGCCACGCTCGCCGAGCCCCCTTGGGCGATGGCTTCACCGTCGGCCAGCGCTTGATGGACGATTACCTGCCGAGCACCCTGACCCGCGAGTTGTATGCCCTGGATGGCAAGATCAAGGACGAAGTGTTCGAACACGGCTCCTTCGCCCAGAGCAAAATGTTCGACAAGGGCGTGCGCTGCAGCAACTGCCACAACCCCCATAGCACTCAACTCAAGGCACCGGGCAACGGCGTCTGCCTGCAATGCCACAACAGCGCCGGCAACACTTCGGTGGCGGGCGTCGACGGCAAGGGCCTGCAGGCGAAGAACTACGATTCGATCGACCACACCCGCCACACTGTGGGCCAGCCCGGTTCACAGTGCGTGGATTGCCACATGCCGGGCAAGTTCTACATGGGCAATGACTTTCGCCATGACCACAGCTTCAGCATCCCCGACCCTGTGCGAGCGCAAAAACTCGGCACACCCGACGCCTGCCTGACCTGTCACCAGGGCAAGGCCGGCGACAAGGTCACCGAACAGTTCAAGCTCTGGAACAGCGCCACCCCTGTCCAGGCTGCGCGTTACGACGAAAGCCTGTGGTTGATCCGTAATGGCCGGCCTGGCGCGGCAGACGCGTTGTACGAGCAATTGCAACGTAGCGATCTGCCGGCGATTCAGCGGGCGACCTTGCTCGCCGAACTGCCGCTTTACCCCAGCGACCAGGCGTTGAAACTGGCCACCAGGGACTTGAGCGACCCGGCGCCGCAAGTGCGCGAAAGCGCCGTGCGGGCGATCAGCGCGTTCCTGCCGCCGGCGGAGCGTGCGCCCCTGCTGACGCCATCGCTGGAGGATCCGGTGAAGGCCGTGCGCATCGCCGCGGCCCGGGACTTGCTCAGCGTGGCCCGCTCTGGTTTGGGCAGCGCCCAGGCCAACTGGAATGCGGCCATCGCCGAGTACGAAGACGTGCAAAAAAACCTCGCCGAACGTGCCGAAGCCAACCTCAACCTGGCCATGCTCTATCAGGCCAGCGGGCGCGGCGCCGACGTCGAACCGCTACTGCGCACAGCCCTCAAGCGCGATCCGGACTTCTACCCGGCGCTGGTGACCCTGGTGCAATGGCTGGAAGCCGGCGGGCGTGGTCAGGAAGCCCAGGCGCTGCTGCAACAGCGTCTGAATGAACACCCGTACGCCGCCCTGCTGCAACATACCCAGGGCTTGGCGCTGATCCGTGGCGGCAAGACGGACCAGGCCATGCCGGCCCTGCGTAAAGCCGCTCGACTGGAGCCGCAGAACGCCCAGTATGGCTACGTCCTCGCAGTGGCGCTGCACGACAGCGGCAAGGTCGATGAAGCCTGCCAGGAATTGGAAAGACTGTTGAAAGAGCAGCCGGCGAATCGCAATGCGCGGTTGTCGCTGATCCAGTATTACCTGGAGAACGGGCAGGAGCCGAAGGCACAGGTGCTGTTGCAGGGCTGGAAGAAGATGAACCCTGGGGATCCGGCGTTGAAGTGATCGGGGGCCGATCCAGCGGCCTCTTCGTCGGAACGCCGCCCCCCTGTAGGAACCGGCTTGCTGGCGAAGGCGGCGGCACATTCGGCAGAGATGTTGGCTGACACACCGCTTTCGCTGGCAAGCCAGCTCCTGTAGGAGCAAGCTTGCTCGCGAAAAACCCGAGAGCGACGCGGCGAGCCAGATTTGCCGCGTCATCGTTGACAACCATCGCTGCGATGCGGCGACCCGACAAGCCAGCTCCTACAGGACCTGGCTTGCCAGCGATGGGGCCTTCGGATCAGCCGCGATCGCGCGGGATCAGGCTCTGCAACTGTTGGGCCAGGAAGTTTGCATCGAAGGCAAAGGTGTCCGGGTCTTTCAGGCCGTTGGTCTTGCGCCACTGCCAACTGCTCGACGGCGGCAGGCACACCAGCGAAATGCTGCCATATCGCGCGGCGGTCAAGCCCATCACCGCCAGGGATATCTGGCCACCGGCCCCCATCACATCCGGCACGAACTCCACCGGCTTGCCGGCAATCACGATGCTCAGTTTTTCGGTCTTGTACGTCGAGACCTCGACCGGGACGCTCGGCCCCGATGCAACGTAGGCCTCGCGGCTCACTTCCAGCAAGGTCGGTGTCTTGACCGGTTCCAGCCACAGCTGAATCTGATCGAACAGCTCACCAATGCGCATCTTCCACACGGCCGATTGCGACTCAAACAGTTGTTTCTTGTGCGCTTCGCTTTCTGCGTAGTGGCGAAGCATCTCACCCAGTTGCTGTACGTCGTCCATTGCGGTGTTCCTTTGGTTGAAGCAGTGCTGCGGACTTCAAGAATGGCAGATGCGCGCTGCCCACGTACGACTAAAAGCGTGAGCGGTACTGGCTGGGGGGTGTAGCCCTGCTCGACACCACCACCGAAAACGGGAGCCGATGCGGGATTCGTTGAAGCGTTCGAGGGTGATAACGGGTTCGGTTGTCGACACTGCAGTGCTTCCCTGTAGGAGCGAGCCTGTTCCGGACGGCGTTCCGACGAAGGACATCAACGATAACGTAGGGCATCAGACAGTACGCATCGTCCTTGTGTTTTTCGCGAGCAAGCTCGCTCCTGCATTATTGGACCGTGGTCAACCTTCGAACCACTCCCGCCGCTCTTCGAAGGTGTTGCGGATCAACTCGACGATCATCTGCACCCCGGCCTCGTCCCGGGAATCGGCATTGACCGCCATCCACACCTGGCGCTGCATCGGTTGCCCGAACAATCCCGGCAATGCCACCAACGCGCGGTCGAACCGGCTCATGTAGTGCGGCAGCAGGCCAATGCATGCGCTGCAGCGGATCATCTCCAGCATCAGTTCATAGGAATGCAACTGCACCACCCCCGCCAGACGCTGGTCCACCACGCTGTTCCATGCCCTGAAACTCTCGATCTGACGATCATGTTGCCACTGCACCAGCATGAAATCGGCCAAATCATCGAGGCAGTCCGGCCGAGCCGCGACCCGCGAATAGCGCTTGGCGATGTGCGGCAGGTAATCGAGCCGCGCCAGTCTCCGGGGTTCGCTGGTGGCAAAACTCGGACCAGGCAACGGCGAATCGGTGCCGGCCAGCCAGACCACCACGTCGGCAGTGATGGCTTGCAGGGACAATTCGCTGTCCAGGGAGATGATGTCCAGGCGCACACTGGCGTTGCGTCGCAACAGAGAGACCAGGTCGCGGCCGAGAATGTCGTGCAGGATGGTTTCGCTGACGGCCAGGCGAATCAACGGCTGTTCGATCACCGGCAAGTCGCGTTCATGGGCCAGGGCGATCAACTGCGCCTGCAGTTGCAAACCGTCACGGCTGAGGGCAAGACCCTTGTCGCTATGGCTGAACAGCGAACACTGCAGTTGCGCTTCAAGTTGCGCCAGTTGTTTACGCAGCAGTGTCGCCTTGATGTTGAGGCTACGGGCCGCCTGCATGAAGCAGCCGCACCGGGCAATGACCCGGAACGCCTGCGCGAGCTCTGGATCGAGCCCTGTCGCCAGCGGACGCCAGGGTGTAGTTTTTGCTACAGGCGCGCGGTAATCGGCCATCTGTTGACGGCCCGAGGTTTCCATAAGTGGCATCGTTGACTCCTTGTCGATCCGCTTGTCAGAGGCCTCCCATCCTGGGCATCTTTCATGAACCTGGTGTGACAATGGCCTCAGGCGCCAGGGGTTTGGCGAAAGCTCACCGCCAGGCGATTCCAGCTGTTGATCGTGGTGACGGCGATCGTCAGGTCAACCATTTCGCTTTCGCTGAACTGCTCCCGCGCCTGGGCATAGACATCGTCGGGCACATGGCTTTCGGAGAGCAGGGTCACCGCCTCGGTCCAGGCCAGTGCCGCGCGTTCACGGGCGTTGAAGAAGCCGCTGTCGCGCCAGACCACGATCGAGTACAACCGGCGATCCGTCTCGCCCAGGCGCCGGGCATCCACCGAGTGCATGTCAGTGCAGAAGGCGCAGCCATTGAGTTGCGAGGCGCGGATCTTGATCAGATGCAGCAAGGCCGGCTCAATGCTGAGGTTGCTGGTCAAGGCCTCCATGGCAATCATCGCTTTCATCGCCTTGGGCGAAGCGCTGTAGTAATCCAGGCGGGGGTTCATGGCAGACCTCAGGGATTGGAAGATACGCTTTAAGGTAGGCGCCGATCCGCAGGCATTACAGAGCCAATTAAGCGAAATACCCGTGGACCACCCGGGCACCAGACCAATCGGAGGTTTTTCGCCCACGCAACTTCTGCGCGACCGTCCATGCGGGTAATCTGGCGCGACGCACACGCGCCTCAACCGCTGCAGGAGCCTCGCCGGTATGGAACTTCATGTTGTCATCAACGGCCGCAAGGACCTGGCAGGCCAGTTGTACCAGCAGTTGCGCAGCGCCATCGAATCCGGTCGCCTGGCTGCCGGGACGCAGCTGCCGCCCAGCAGGTTGCTGGCGCAGCAGCTGGGTATTTCGCGCAAGACCATTTCCGACACCTACGCCCAGCTGACCTACGAAAACTTCCTCACCGGGGTGATCGGCAAAGGTACCTATGTCAACGCCCGGGCGGCAAAAATCACCCGTAAACAGAGCCATTCGGAACTGGCCAGCTTTGATGTGATCGAGACCTGGCGCAACCTGCCGGTGTTTTTGCGCCATCCGACCCTGGAAGGCTCGTCGCGCTACGACTTCATCGGTGGCGCCACCAGCAAGGGGCAGTTTCCCCAGGACGACTGGCGGCGCTGCACCTCGCACGCCTTGCGCCAGATGGCCGGATCCAAAGGTCTATACAGCATGCCCGAGGGCTTGCCGGCGCTACGCAATGCGATTGCACGGCATATCGCGTTTTCTCGCGGGGTCAACTGCCAGGATGAAGACGTGGTGGTGTGCAACGGTGCGCAACAGGCGCTGGACCTGATTTCCCGGGTACTGACGAGCCCGGGCAGCCTGGTGGCCATGGAAGACCCCGGATACCCGCCAGCGCGCTTGCTGTTCGGCACCCACGGGGCCCGTGTGATCGGGGTGCCGGTGGATGCCGAGGGCCTACAGGTCGACATGATTCCCGATGGCACCCGGTTGATTTACGTCACCCCGTCCCACCAGTTCCCCCTGGGCATGCCCATGAGCCAGGCGCGTCGGGTGGCGCTGCTGGAACGGGCCTATGCCTTGGGCGCGATCATCATCGAGGACGATTACGACAGCGAATTCCGCTACGAAGGCCGTCCCACCGACTCCTTGCAAAGCATGGATGAGCGCGGGATCGTCGCTTATGTCGGCACCTTCTCCAAAACCCTGTTGCCGGAGTTGCGGTTGGGTTATGCGATTCTGCCGCCGGCCATTCTTGAAGCAGTGATTCGCGCCAAGCAACTTACCGATCTGCACACCTCCACCCTGCCCCAATGGGCGCTGGCCAAGTTCATCGCCGAAGGCTGCCTGCTCAAGCACATCCGGCGCTGCCATACGATTTATGCCGGGCGCCGTGAACGAATCCTCGCGCGCATGGCCGGCGACCTTGCGCCCTGGCTTGAGGCCGTGCCGACCACGGCTGGTTTCCACATGGTGGTTATGTGCAAAGTGCCTATCGATATTCCATTAGTGATTACACTCGCCAAAAAGGTTGAAGTCGGCCTTTACGCCATCGACAGCTTTTTCTACCAGCAAGCGCCACAGGCCGGGTTTTTCCTGGGTTTTGGCGCCATCGAAACCCTGGATATCGACATCGCCCTGGACCGTGTTCGGGACATTTTGCAGCAGGTCGCCTGACGGATTGGACTGGGTTTTTATCCGGCGATTGGCTATTGGTGGTCCGGGGGGCCAGGCCTATCCTGAATGGGCGTGATCTCTCAGTGCGCGGGATGCGTCCGGCCTGATTCAGGAGTATGAGTAATGTCCAACGAAGTGATCAATACCGTGAAGGTGCAGGCCGCGGCCGGCCGCTCGGAAGAACTCGGCAGGCAACTGCAAAAGATTGTCGAAACCCTGCGCGAATTACCTGGCTGCGACGCCTATATGGTCGACCGCTGCCCCGAGGACGACACCCGCTGGACAGTCAGCGCCCGCTGGCAATCGGAAGCCGCCATGCAAATGCATTTCAACCGCCCTGAAGTACAAGGCTTTATCGGGCTGATCGACAGCCGACTGGCCAACGCCGTCGACTTCAATAGTTTTCCTATCGTTTAACCAGTTAGATCGCGGCTTTCGGCCACTGCTACAGGGCAATGGGTACCCCTGCAGGAGCGGCCGGAGGCTGCGATCTTTTGCTGTTCAACGGGCCTGATTGGTCCCCTCGCCTTCGCAAAAATTGGCTGTTTGATTACCTAGGCTTGCGAACTACTGTGGTCCCTGACAACTCACGACCACAGGTAATAAACCATGAAAGCCTTGCGTTTCTGTGCTGCCTCCCTCGCCACCCTGGCCCTGACTGTTTCAGCCGCTGCATTCGCCCATGAAACCGGCGGCCCTTCGGAAAAAGTCACGGTATTGCAGGACCAGATGCTGAAAAACGTACCGGGTAAAAAAGCGTTGATGATCGAAGTCGACTACAAGCCCGGCCAATCGTCGATCGCTCACAAGCACGAGGGCACGGCGATGGCCTACGTTCTTTCCGGTGCCGTCACTTCCCAGGTGAAGGGTGAAAAGGAGATGACCTACAAGACTGGCGAATATTGGTACGAGGCGGCTGGATCGGAACACCTGGTGTCGAAAAATGCCAGCGCTGCCAAGCCTGCCAAGTTGTTGGTATTCATGGTGCTATCGCCGGAAGAGAAAGTGTTGATCCCTCTGGAAAACTGATAGCTGTGACATCAGCCATAAATAAACAGGCAGCCATGACGATTTGGAGCCTGTTTATTACCCGAAGCAATTAACCGGCACCTTTTAAACAAAACAAAAACTAGTGATCGCCAGTCTGGTTCGAATATGGGCTCTTACAATGAGCGGCGACAGGTTTAGTCTGGAATCACCGCCGTCCACTACGGCATCTAAAGTATTCCAACTCAAGTTGTTTCACTGGAGAAACACCATGAAACTTGCGCTTGTCAGTACCTTGACGATGACGGTTCTTCTAGCGGGCTGTTCGGTTCCCACTGCACCGAAAGCCGTTTCTCCCCTCGACAGTCTGTTCACCGAACCGGTCGGCCGCAGCAGTGCCACGAGTGTCGCCAGCGGCCGCAACGTGTCCCTGGGCCTTGTCTACAGTCACAATACCCAGGCCAACCGCGCCTACCTTCAGCACTACCAGGCCAACGCAGGGACAGGTTTCGGTCAGAGTCTGCTGGTGCAGTCCATTCACGATGCCTATGTGGCCACCTCAAAACCGGACCTGGCCGTGGACTGGGTCAAGGCGTCCCTGCAACGTCAGTTCGGCTCGGTGACGGTGTATCCGGACCTGCAAAGCCTCAGGGCGGCGAAACCGGATGTTGTCGCCGTTGTCGATACTCGCAGCCAGTTGATCACGTCGCGCAGTTCTGACATCGAGGCGAATGTGCGTGCGATATTCTATGATTCAAACTTCAATTATATCGGCACTGCACAAGGGTACGACGCTAAAGCGCTGAGTCCGTTATGGGCAGACTATAAACGCAGCGAGGAGATTGTTGCGGACATTAACGAACAACAGAATGTACAAGTTCGGGCGCTGCAGAAGTTTGACCAGTCGCTCAGTAATTTATTGACCGGGCCGACAGATAAAGTGTCGATGGTCGATAATAAAGCGAGCCAGAAGTTGTATTGAGGCGAACGGCCCCTTCGCGGGCAAGCCTCGCTCCTACGGGTTTTTTGTCGTATTCATATATTGTGTTCGACACTAACCTTGTAGGAGCGAAGCTTGCCCGCGAAGAGGCCCGCCCAGACACCCAAAAACCTTTAGATGAAAAAAAACCCCGCATCTCTCAATGCGGGGCTTTTTCATTCAACGCCTGATCAGGCAGCCGGTTCCAGCACCTTGCTGGCCGGTGCTGCGGCAGGCACTACCGCTTGACCGCTCAACGCCAGGTCCAGCAGTTCGCGGTTGGCCACCGCGTACATGGCGTAGTCCGTGCCGCTGGCGGCACGCAGTTCCACCAACATGGCGCGCCAGCGCTCGACCATGCCTTCGTGCTGCTCCATCCACAGTTCCAGGCGTGTTTCCACATCCTGGGAGCCATCGCCCTGTTGCAGGACCGAGATGGTGATCGCACGTTGTTGCCAGTCGACGTCATCACGGAACGCTTCACGGGCCAAAGCCTGCCAGTTGTTTTCAACCGGCAGGGCGCTGATCTGTTGCAGGTACCAGGTGATGTCCAGCGCGCTGCCCACGGCGAAGTACGCCTTGGCGACGTCGGCGGCGTTCTGGCCCGTCACGTCGGACGCTTCGATGATCGGCAGCAAGGTGTACAGGTGAGTGGTGCCTGCGACCATGCGCGCCAGCAACTCAGGTACGCCAGCGGCGACGTAAGCCTGATAGCGGGTCTGCCAGCCTTCACGGGTCGGACCTTCCAGCAGTTCGTCGAGCTTGAGGCCCAATGCTGCCAGATGTGGACCGAAGTGCGCGACGTCACGGGCAGCATTCTGCTCGTTGCGACGGCTGCGCAGGAACCAGCGAGTAGCGCGACGGCCCAGACGCATCAGCTCATCCATCAGCTCCAGTTGTACGTCGGCGGAGACCTGATAATCCAGGGCTTCAATCTGACGGAACCAGTGCGGGAGGTGGAAGATGTCACGCACGATCACATAGGCGCCTGCCACGTTCGCCGGGCTCATGCCGGTCGACTCCTTGAGTCGCTGCACGAAGGTGATGCCCATGTGGTTCACCAGATCGTTGGCGATCTGGGTGCTGACGATTTCACGCTTCAGGCGGTGACGGCGCATGGCGGCGGAGAACTTGCTCACCAGGCTTGGCGGGAAAGCGGTTTCCATGTCGCGCGTCAGGTAGTCGTCGTCCGGTACCAGGGAATTGAGCAGCGCTTCCTTGAGGTCGATCTTGCTGTAGGAGATCAGCACCGACAGTTCGGCACGGGTCAGGCCGTGGCCCTCGGCAATACGCTCGCTGATGGCCTCTTCTGACGGCAGGAACTCGATGGCGCGATCCAGCTTGCCGCGACTTTCCAGATCGTTCATCAGGCGCTTGTATTCGGCAATCCGCACGTAGGCACGACGGGCCGCCAGGGACAGCGCCTGAGTCTGCTTGTAGTTGTTGCCAAGCACCAGGTTGCCGACTTCATCGGTCATGCTGCCGAGCAACTGGTTGCGTTGCTTCTCGGTCATGTCACCGGCATGCACGACTTCGTTGAGCAGGATCTTGATGTTCACTTCGTGGTCGGAGCAGTCCACGCCACCGGCGTTGTCGATGAAGTCGGTGTTGGAACCGCCGCCATTGAGAC
>Ga0247818_10000349_pt1 | contig 28454 bp, 22 predicted proteins | sample 13C_Glucose_Day1_FD_192424 | JGI IMG/M metagenome (GOLD analysis project Ga0247818, IMG submission 192424) | Soil microbial communities from agricultural site in Penn Yan, New York, United States - 13C_Glucose_Day1 | ecosystem: Environmental > Terrestrial > Soil > Agricultural land | place... | reverse complement strand
CCTCGTCGACGAAGCGGCGGATCAACGCCTTGGCGTTGGCCAGGGCCACGCCGGACAGGTTGTCCTTGTCACGCAGCAGCTGCTCGATCAGCGACATGCTCGGGGTCAGCTGACCCGCCAGCTGCGGGTCGGCCAGCACCTCGCGCAGCCGCATCCGCTTGACGAGCCCGGCCTCGATGGCGCCGAGCTCCGGTCCGATCTCGGGAATCAGCCGGCTGAGGTCGGGTGTCCGGCCGTCACCGCCGGTGCCGGTCGGGCTGACGCCGGCGCCTGCGGAGCGCCCGCCGCGCAGCTCGCCGGGCTTGCAGCCGAGCGCCCGCTCCAGCCAGCCGGCGTCGGACTGCCATCGGGAGAGCTGGCCCGCGGTGACGGTGCCCGGCGGGGAGTGGAAGACGTTAAGCAGCACCTTCGACACGAGCGCGGCGCGCCGCACCTCGGCGGCCTTGTCGCGTGCGTCGGCGCCGGCGCCCTCGTGCGCACCCGGCTTCGGACTCTTGTCCCGGGCCGAGTCGGCGCTTTCGTCAGCCTCCGCGTCCGGAGCGGGGTCGGCGCTCTCCTCGACCTCCGCCGGAGCTGAGTCGGCGCTCTCGTCGGCCTCCGCGCCCGGAGCGGGGTCGGCGCTCTCCTCGACCTCCGCCGGAGCTGAGTCGGCGCTCTCGTCGGCCTCCGCGCCCGGAGCCGGATCGACAGTGTCATCGACCTCCGTGCCCGGACCACGAGTCTCCTGCGCTGCCGCTTCCGGCACCATCAGACCCTCGAACTCCGCGGCAAGTCCGGGGTGGCGCTGCACCACCGAGTCGACGGACGTCTTCGGGTCCAGGAGCGCCGTCGGAAGCCCGATGTCCTGGACGACGGCGAGGCTCGCCGACTCCAGGGCCGCCTGCTCCTCGTGGTCGAAGAGCTGGGCCAGGAGGCGCCAGTACATGACCTGGCGGCGGTTGTCGTGCGAGGTCTGCCCGGGGACGCCGGGGCTCTGCTGTCCGGTCATTTCCGCAACAGCCTTCCCGCGCGCTCGCTCAGCACCTTCGCGGCGTCCGTGGCGGCCTTCTCGGCCCGGACTCCTGCCTTGTCGGCCGTCCCCCCGGCCCAGGCCCCCGCGTGCACCGCGGTCACCTTCTTCCGCACCGTGGTCTCGACGGCGAGCGGCTGCACACCGAACGTGCCCGCGTCCCAGCGGACCAGCGCGATGCACGCGCTCGACCTGGCGACGCTCTCGGGTGTGAGCGGCCCCGCGGCAGGGATGCGGTCGGTGTCGACGGGCAGTTCGAGCCCTGCGATCGTGAAGGTGACTGCGCCGTCGTCGTCCGTGCGGGCGGTGTAGCCCTCGAGGAAGACGGGTACGGCGATGCGCGCGGGATGCCGGTCCAGAGGCGCGGTCGCCGCTGCGACCGCCGAGGGCAGGGCCACACGGGCGGTCGCGAACGCCTCCGCCGGCTCGCCGGGACGCGCGTGGTCGTCGCTCCAGACGAGGTCGCCCTCCGCAGTGACCGGCATGCCCGTGAGCTGCATCGACCGGCCTTCGCCCGCGGCTGCCAGCAAGGACAAGTGCGGTCGCAGCAGTTGCCAGATCCCGGCTCCGACGACCGTGTCCGGCTTCGGCACCGACACACTGGCCCGCACGAGGCGGGGCGCGGAGCCGTCCGCCGGCTCCAGAACCGCGTGCACCTGAGCCTGTGCGGCGGTCGCGTGCTCCTGTACGTCGATACCGAGGGGCAGCAGACGGCCGTCGGCGGTCCCGGCGACCGGGGCGACCGCCGCTCCGGGCAACGTCAGCAGCATGCCTCGCGACCAGAGGTCCGCCCAGCGGCGCACCGGAAAGCGCTCCGCCGACGCGCCGGGGCAGGAAGCGGCGAGCTCGGCCGCGAAGCCGTCGAGGAGTGCCGCGAGGCGGCGCAGGGAGGGGTCCGGGAGCATCGCGGAGACGACCTCCGCCGCTCCGGAGACCACCTCGTGGTCGATCCCCTGCCATCCGCAGCGCGCCAGATCGGACAGCCAGGCCCGGGCCGCAGTCAGCAGATTCGCCGCCGGCCGGCCGGCGGACGCCACCGGAGCGGCCTCGCCACCGCGTGAGCGGCCCACAGCCTCCTCGATCCGGGTCAGCAACGCGTCGTGGACCGAGCCGAGCAGCGCCGTGCGCCCGGCGGCCAGGGCCACGAAGTGGTCCTCACCCGCCGCTCCGGCCGCGGCCTTTCCGGCCGCCTCGGCGACCCGGCCGGCCAGAGGTGTACCGGCCAGCGCCTGAGCCAGTACCGTGGGGCCGGCGGGCTCGGCGGCTTGAGCACGCAGCAGACCGGCGACGAGCGCGTGGTCGAAGGCGTCGACGGCGGCGAGCGCCTCGTCCAGCCCTTCGACGGGCTCGGCGAACAGGTCGGCGCGCATCACGCCACCGCCCTGGTGGGCGGGAAGAAGTGCATCTCGGGCAACGGCGCGGTGACCGGGCCGTGTTCGAGGTAGGCCAGGTGCCGCAGGAACCGGCTGAAGACGGAGGCGGCGGCCTTCGTCTCGTCCATCTGCGGCCGGGTGCTCCGCATGGCCGACGCCAGCACTGCCCCGTCCACCTCCCCCTCCGGGACCTCTGCCTTCAGGTAGCGGACGACGCGCTCGGCGCCGTACTGGAGGACCGACTCGTTGATCAGGGCCCCGATGTGGTTGCAGAACGATCCCCGCGCGCCGCCGCAGGGACGGTTGTTGTTGGTGCTGCAGGCGAACGCGTAGCTCCCGGCGGCGACCGAGGACACGTAGACGCGCCCGATGTCCGAACCACTCGACACCACACCCTGCAGACGTCCGTCGGCCAGCTCGACGAACGGCACCTTGGCGAGCTTGCGCGACCGCGCGGGTGGTATCACCCGGGCCGTGCTCGACCTCTCCCAATCCGACAACGTGCCATCTCCCATGCACAACGAAGGGGTTGTCCCCGCCGGACCGGCGGAACACTGATCAACCTACGTGGGCCCACTGACAACGCCGTCATGACAGGGGAGAAGCGTTTCGGCTACGACAGCCCGGTGACCCGCGTGGTGATGTTCAGCCTGTCCGAGGCCGGCCCGGTGGCGGGGTCGCAGGTGCCCTCGTGCTCCTTGGACAGGGGACGGGCACAGCAGAGCCCCGCCTCTCACGTGGGGAAACGGGACTCACGAGCCGCACGGCGGGTATGCGGGCCTCAGCCGCGGGCTCACCGTGCGCTGCTGCGCGAGCGGCACCTCACGGGCTTGCGGGACGTCAGAGAGCGGGAGCCTGCTCCTCGTCCTGACGTCGGTGACGGACCGTTTCGGCCGCCAGCCGGTCGGCGGCGTCGCAGGGTAACGACGAACGCAAGCGGGCGGCAGCGAGGTGGATCTTGGTAGTCAGCCCGCCGCGGGACCGGCCGAGGGCATGGTCGACCGGCTCGCCGGCTGCGTAGCCGTGATCACAGCAGGCACGGCTGCATGGTTTCAAACACCACCCCTCGCCGTTGGGGATTGCTGGGCGGGTCCAGGCGCCAGCGCGGTGGCCACCCGAGCCAAGCGGTCAACTGGCAGGGCGAAGAGGTTGGTGGGGTTGCGGAAGGAGTACTCGCCATCGTTCACGGAGAGTCCGTGCCCGGCTACCGTCCAGCGCGCTGGGCCGGACGCCCCTTGATCCTCCAGTAGAGCAGAGGCGAGGGTCTCGGGATCATCCACGATCATGCGGGCGCTGAGCGCATCCGCCAGGCGACCAACAGCGTCGTCGGGGACTGCATCGTCGCCGAACGCAGGCAGCAGGAGCAACAGTCGGGAGTGGGGATCGGTGGTGCTGCCGCCGGGCAGCATGTTGTCCGCAGCTGCCACGAGTTCGGGCCAGGACAGACCTGGACCCATGAAGTGCCCGTCATCCCGGGCGAGGATCTCGGCCTGGCCCCAGTCGGGGTGGTGGAGGAGGTAGTCAGTTCCGGTGTCGTCCGCGATAGTCCGGTAGACCACGTGAAGACGGTGATCAGCAGCGAGCGGCACCGTGAACGCCGGCCACTCGGCCCGTTCCCAGAGCCGTCGCTGGAAGTCGCCCGCTGCGTCATGGTCCGCGCCGAACAACAACTCCTCGGTCTCCTCGCTCTGGATACACGAGGAGAGGTGCCCCAGCCAGAAGAGCGGCTCGTCCAGGAGCCTGACCTGGTACGTGAGGGGACCACCGTCGTAACCCGCTATCCGGGCAGGCCGCAGCTCTGCACTGTTCATGAGAGGACATCATGCCGCCCTGTCTCCGCGCCCTTGAGGCAGGGCGGCGCACCAGCCGATCTTTGCGGGACAGCAGCCCTCAGGTGTTACGTCCAGGCTTCAAGTCCGAGACGCGAACTGGTAATATGAGGGTGCCGCATCTGAAGTTCGGTACATCCCCTGACAGCTGATCACCGAACCTTCTCACGCTGAGTATTGAGATCCACTTCGAGCTCTGTATCGCAACGCGCAGCCGCAACGGAACTCTGTTCCGGACACGCCACCACGGGCGGACCCCACGTGGACGCCTCCACGCAGGAGGCCGTCAAGCTTGCAGTCGTTCGACCGCAACGGAGTATGCCCTTTCCAGGGCCTCCGTCGTGTAGGCGAAGGGTCCGTTTCGTTGTCCATCTCTCTTGTTGACGTTCTTGCCATGTCTCCGTACGCGTTCGCCGCGGTGATCATCATCGCGTTTCTGGCATTCCTTGCCCGCTGCGGCACGCTCATCTGGGTGCTCCACCTCAGCGTTCGCAACACCAGGAGTGTCGACCGTGCCGACATCGTCAACGCAGTCGGCGACACCATGAAGTCGTTCGATTTCTTCCGCAGGAAGTAACGCTCCGAGCCCTCGCGACGGCCGGTCGCGGGGGCAAGCTTCCTCAGTCGACAACAGTGCGTACGGCGTCAGGCCGGCGGGGCAGCGATGGCGGACACGGCGTTCGCGGGAACACCGTCAAACGGGCTCTGTGCGAACGGTCGGTCATACGCCCGGTGTTGCATCGCTGCGGGGCGGGGCGGCCGGTTGCCGTTGTCGCCGATGCCCTACGCGGCTCGGCACCGCGCGGCGCCGTCTACGGACGCTTCTGCTCCAGCTCCAGCAACTGCCGCTTGCGGTCGATCCCCCCGGCGTATCCGGACAGCGCGCCGCTCGCACCGATCACGCGGTGGCAGGGGCGCACGACCAGCAGCGGGTTGGCGCCGATCGCGGTGCCGACCGAACGCACGGCGGCGCGCGACGCGCCGATCCGCGCCGCGACCTCCCCGTAGCTGAGGGTCGTGCCGTACGGGATGGCCTCCAGGGCCGCCCACACGCGCCGCTGGAAATCGGTGCCCCGTCCGACGGCGTACTCGATGCCGAAGCTCGTCCTGTTCCCGTCGAAGTACGCGCGCAGTTCCGCGGCGACCTCGGTGAAGGCCCCGGCGTTCTCGGTCCAGTCGTCCTGGACCGTCGCGCCGCCCTTCTGGCCGGGTACGGAGAGTGAGGCGAGGGCGGTGCCCCCCGGCGCGGTGGCGGACTCCTCGCCGACCAGCAGCAGCTCCCCGAGCGGGCTGTCCATCGTGGTCCAGTAGGTCATCTTCCCGTCCTCCATCGTTCAGATCAGTCCCGCCGCTGCGGTGCGGCGCCGGTCCGTCGCCGCGCTCCAGAAGTGGTGCACGGCGTACGTCCGCCAGGGCCGCCAGTCCTCGGCATCCACCGCATCGGCACCCGCCTGCCGCATCCCCGCGCGGACGGCGACGTCATCGGCCGGCAGCACGTCCGGGTCGCCCAGCGCCCGCATGCGAACATATCCGGCCGTCCAGGCACCGACGCCGCGCAGGCCGAGCAGTTGCCTCTCGGCCCGGTCGCGGTCCGCGCCCGGGTCGAGGCAGATCCGGCCGTCCGCGAGCGCCGCGGCGACACCGCGCAGGGCGGACCGCCGTGAGTCCGGCAGCTCGAGCTCCTGAAGGCCCGCTCCTGCCAGGGCGCCGGATTCCGGGAACGTGTGGGTGAGGGTGCCGTCAGGAGTCCTGAGCGGGGTGCCGTAGGCCGCCACCAGCGCGGCTCCCAGCCGCCGCCCGGCGGAGACGGAGACCTGCCGGCCGAGTACCGCCCGGACGGTCAGTTCGTGGGGGTCGACGGCCCCGGGGGCACGCAGCCCGGGCCTGAGGGCGACCAGCGGGACCAGGGCGGGGTGCGCGCCGAGTCGCTCCGCGACCGCGTGCGGGTCGGCGTCGAGGTCGAAGAGGCGGCGCACACGCTGGGTGGCGGTCGTCAGGTCGCGCAGGTCGCTCAGATGCAGTCTGCATTCCAGCCAGCCGTCGCCGGTCCTCTCGCCGACCTCCGCGACGCCGGTGCCATGGGGGAGGCGCAGGGTACGCCGGTACGTACGCCCGCCCCGGTCGCCGGTCATCTCCTCGACACCGGCGACGGCGTGGGTTGCGAGCTGGTCGAAGACCTCAGCGGCGGCGTACGGGCCCCGGTGGGCGAGCCTCAGCGGCACTCCCCCGGCCCTGTCGGCGACCCGGCGCGGCGCGCGGCCGGTCCGGGCGGCGCGCAGCTCGCCCGGGGTGAGGGCGTAGATCTCCCGCACCGTGTCGTTGAACTGCCGCACGCTGGCGAAGCCCGCGGCGAACGCGATCTCGGCAGCCTGCAGCGTCGTGGTCTGCAGCAGGATCCGTGCGGTGTGTGCCCGCTGCGCACGGGCGAGGGCGATCGGACCCGCGCCGACCTCGGCGTTCAGCTGGCGCTGCACCTGCCGGGCGCTGTAGCCGAGGTGCGAGGCCAGCCCGGCCACGCCCTCGCGGTCGACGACTCCGTCGCCGATCAGCCGCATGGCCCGGCCCACCAGGTCCGCGCGGGCGTTCCAGCCGGCGGAGCCGGGGACGGCGTCCGGGCGGCAGCGCCGGCAGGCACGGAATCCGCTGCCCTGTGCGGCGGCGGCGGTGGGATAGAAGGCCACGTTCTGCCGCTTGGGTGTGGTGGCCGGGCAGCTCGGGCGGCAGTAGATCCCGGTCGTCGACACGGCGAAGAAGAACTCGCCGTCGAACCGGGCATCGCGGCTGCACACCGCCTCGTACCTGCTGTCGTCGCTCATCACGCTTCAAGAGTGCGGCATGACGGAGGGCCGCGCTGGCGGGAATCGGACATGGCTTCCGGCCCGTCCAGCCGGGCCGTCGCCCGCCGCGTCCATCGGCGGCGGGAGGCCTTTACGTGGCACTGATTGGAATCATTCCAGAAAAGTGCTTCACTGCGGAGGTGATCGAAACCGAGGCCAGGACTCTCCTGCGCGGAGCGTCGTTGCGGGTGACCCGACCCAGGGTCGCCGTGCTGTCGGCGATCCACGAGGCCCCCCACGCCGATGTCAGTACCCTCCTCACCCTGGTACGGACACGCATCGGCGCGGTCTCGACCCAAGCGGTCTACGACGTGCTCAAGACGCTCGTCGACGCCGGGCTGGCGCGACGGATCGACCTGCCGAATTCCCCGGCACGGTACGAGGGACAGACCTGGGACGACCATCAGCACGTGGTCTGCCGCTCGTGCGGCACGATCGCCGACGTCGATGCGCCCCCGGCCGCCCCGCGGCTCGACACGCGACACGATCACGGGTTCACGATCGACCACGTGGAGGTGACGTACTGGGGTCTGTGCCCGGTGTGTCGGACCGAACGTGGTCAGCGGGAACCGGAGCCGGTGCACGCAAGTTCTCACACTGAGGAGCAGGAAGATTTCTGACAACTTGAAGCCGCTGACCACTGCCGCCGGCGCACCTGTCGCGAACAACGAGAACGCCGTCACCGCCGGCCCGCGCGGCCCGATGCTCCTCCAGGACGTCTGGTTCCTGGAGAAACTGGCCCACTTCAGCCGCGAGGTCATCCCCGAGCGCCGTATGCACGCCAAGGGATCGGGTGCCTTCGGCACCTTCACGGTGACGCAGGACATCACCCGCTACTCCAGGGCCGCGCTCTTCTCCGAGGTCGGCAAGCAGACCGAGCTCTTCGCCCGCTTCTCGACCGTGGCCGGTGAGCGCGGCGCGGCGGACGCGGAGCGCGACATCCGCGGTTTCGCCCTCCGCTTCTACACGGAGGAGGGCAACTGGGACGTCGTCGGCAACAACACGCCGGTCTTCTTCCACCGGGACCCCCACCACTTCCCCGACCTCAACCGCGCCGTGAAGCGCGACCCGCGCACGAACCTGCGCTCCCCGGAGAACAACTGGGACTTCTGGACCAACCTCCCCGAGGCGCTGCACCAGATCACCATCGTGATGTCGGACCGTGGCATCCCCGACGGTTACCGCCACATGCACGGCTTCGGCTCGCACACCTACTCGTTCATCAACGAGAGCAACGAGCGCTTCTGGGTGAAGTTCCACTTCCGCACGCAGCAGGGCATCAAGAACCTGACGGACGAGGAGGCCGCCGCGATCGTCGCGGCCGACCGCGAGTCCTCGCAGGCGGACCTGTTCGACGCGATCGAGCGCGGCGACCACCCGAAGTGGACCTTCTACATCCAGGTGATGCCGGAGGCCGACGCGGCGACGTACCGCTACCACCCCTTCGACCTCACCAAGGTCTGGTCGAAGAAGGACTACCCGCTCATCGAGGTCGGCGAGCTCGAGCTCAACCGCAACCCGGAGAACTACTTCGCGGACGTGGAGCAGGCGGCCTTCACCCCGGCCAACCTGGTCCCCGGTGTCGGCGCGTCGCCCGACCGCATGCTCCAGGGCCGGCTGTTCTCGTACGGTGACGCGGCCCGCTACCGCGTCGGGGTCAACCACCACCAGATTCCGGTCAATCAGCCGCGCGGCGCGAAGAACGTCAACACCTACCACCGCGACGGCCAGTTGCGCGTGGACGGCAACCAGGGCGCCGTGCCGGGCTACACCCCGAACAGCTACGGCCGCTGGGCGGAGCAGCCGCAGTTCGCCGAGCCGGGTCTGGCGCTCGACGGTGGCGCCGACCGGTTCGACTACCGCGAGGACGACGACAACTACTTCGAGCAGCCGGGCAACCTGTTCCGGCAGATGACCCCGGACGAGCAGGACGCCCTGTTCGGCAACACCGCCCGGGCCATCGACGGTGCCTCGCAGGCCACGATCGAGCGGCACATCCACCACTGCACGCAGGCCGACCCGGCCTACGGCGAGGGTGTCCGCAAGGCGATCGCGGCTCTCCAGGCAGCCAAGCAGGGCTGATCCCGAAGCTGTACACGAGGGGCCCCGGACGCCACACGGTCGTCCGGGGCCCCTCGGCCGCGCGGTGCGTGCAGGCAGCCACGACGGCCAACACCGCGGGGCAGCCGGGACGGCCACGACGGCAGCACGGCGGGGCAGCCGCGAAGCAGCCGTGACGGCCACGACAGCACCGCTCCTCGCGCCGGCCACGACAGCACCGCTCGGTGCCCGTGACGCCTACGGCAGCAGCGCCGTCCTCCCGAACATCTGGGCCGTGGCCCGCGCGCTGGGGGTCCCCGCGTCCAGGTCGGCGCCCGCCGCGACGAGCGCGGAGACGATCTCGTCCTCGCCCTTGAACAGGGCGCCGGCCACCGGGGACTGGTCCCGGCCGTTGCGCAGATCGACGTCGGCACCGCGCGCGACGAGCGCCCGTACCGTCTCCGTGCGTCCGTGGTACGCGGCGAGCATCAGCGCCGTGTTGCCCTCGGGGTCCTGGACGTCGAGCGGCAGCCCGTGGTCGAAGAACTCCAGGAGCTCCTCCGAGCGGCCCTGCCTGGCCAGATCCATCACGATCGCGACGAGTTGGCCGGTCTGTTCCTCGGAAAGCGGTTCCATGACTCCACTCTAGGTGTGCCCTCCTCCGGCGGGCCGGGTGGCGCGACGCAGATCACTACGTCCGAGCTGTCTGAACTTCACGGGAACTCCAGCGAAATGGCACGTGTGTGGATATCGTGCACCGAGCGAGGGCGCATCCGTCAGTCCATGGGATCGGCGGATGCGTCCCGTTTGTGGGGATGCAACTGTGGCTGGGGGGTTCATGGGGCATGTCGAAATACCTGAAACGGATATATCCGGGCCCGCTGGGATCGTGGAAGCACCACGACCGCGTACCGGCGGGTCCCGGAACCGCACGGTGGCTCCGGAGCATGTGTGGAGACCACCGACGACCGTGGAGCGCGACCACACGGAGAGACCGCGGGCGAGGAAGAGGCCCGATCCGCGTGTACCGCTGCTCGTCCTGACCGATCTGCTGGGACTGGGAGTTCCGGCCTGGCTCGCGCTGCGGGCCGGGGACCAGCCGGGCCCTCTCGTCACGGCGGCGTCGGCCGCCCTCGTATGGGCCGGTGTACGCGCTGCGCGCGGCCGGTACGCCCACCGGCCGCCGGGGGAAGCGGCCGGGGCCGCCCTGGGCTCGTTCGGCGACTGGCTGGCGCTCCTCGGGATGCTGGCCGTGCTGGTGGCGCTGACGGGCGGAGGGCTCGACCCGGCCGCAGGCGTCGTGGCGCTGACACCAGGGCTGCTGGTCGCCGTACTCGTGGGGGCCGTGGGCCGACGGCGGTCCACAGCGGGGCGGCGGGTCCTGGTGGTCGGCGGGGCCGCCGGGCTGGACCGGGCGGTGAATCTGCTCAACTCCCGCACGGATCACCCGTTCAAGGCCGTGGCCGTGGTCCCGGTGGGGCCGGCGGCACCCGACTGCGGCACCCCGGTGCCGGGGCGGCTCGCGCCCGAACCCGCCGACGACGACGTGTCCACGGTGCTGGGCGGCGCCTTCGCCCACGACGCGGATCTGGTACTCGTCGCGCCGGGGCCGCAACTGGACGACGACCGGCTGCGCCGGCTCGCGTGGGGTCTGCACGACAGCGGGCTCGCGCTCTGCGTGCTCACGGAGCTGACCGGCGTCGCGGCGTCCCGGGTCCGGCCCGTCGCCGCCGCGGGCCTGACGCTGCTGCACGTGACACCGCCGCTGCGCCGGGGAGCACAGGCCGCGCTCAAGACCGTGGTGGACCGGGCGGGCGCGGCGCTCGGGCTGCTTCTGCTCGCCCCGCTGTTCTTCGCGGTGGCGCTGGCCGTGCGGCTGTCGTCACCCGGCCCCGTCTTCCACCGCCAGATCCGGCACGGGCAGCACAACACACCCTTCACCATGTGGAAGTTCCGCACGATGGTGGCGGACGCGGAGGCCCGCAGGGAGCAGCTCTCGGCAGTGAACGAGAGCGAGGGCCCGATGTTCAAGATGCGCCGCGACCCGAGGGTGACCCGGATCGGCCATGCGCTGCGCCGGACGTCCGTGGACGAGCTGCCGCAGCTCCTCAACGTGCTGCGGGGTGACATGTCCCTGGTAGGCCCACGTCCTCCGCTGCCGGAGGAGGTGTCCCGTTACGACGAGCGGGAGCTGAGGAGGCTCGCGGTCCGCCCGGGGCTGACCGGCCTGTGGCAGGTCAGCGGGCGTTCCGACCTGTCGTGGCAGGAGACGGTCTCGCTCGACCTCTGGTACGTCGACAACTGGTCGGTGGCCACGGACATGGGTCTGCTCGCCCGCACGGTCCGCGCCGTCACCGACGGCCGCGGGGCGTACTGAGACGTGACAGGGGGACACGAGGGGGATCGCGTGGGGGGTCGTGTGCACGCATTCAGGACGTACCGCAGCCGTGGGGGCGAAGGTTCAGCGGCCGGTGGCGTGTGCGCCGAGCCACCAGGCGTAGGTGCGGGCGATGCCGTCCCGCAGGGAGATCTGCGGCTTGAAGCCGAGGGAGGACAGCCTGGACACGTCGAGGAGCTTGCGCGGGGTGCCGTCGGGCTTCGAGGTGTCCCACACGATCAGGCCCTGATACTCCGTCACCGCGCGTACCGTCTCGGCAAGTTCACGGATGGTGAGGTCCTCACCGCAGCCGACGTTGACCGGCTCGTCGCCGTCGTAGGACTCCAGCAGCCGCACGCACGCCGCGGCGAGGTCGTCGACGTGGAGGAATTCGCGCCGGGGGCTGCCGGACCCCCACAGGGTGACCTCCTCTGCCCCGTCCCGCTTCGCCTCGTGGAACCGGCGGATCAGGGCGGGCAGGACGTGCGAGGTCTCCAGGTCGAAGTTGTCGCCGGGGCCGTAGAGGTTGGTGGGCATGGCGCTGATGTACGAGGCGCCGTGCTGCCGGCGGTAGGACTGGACCTGCACGATTCCGGCGATCTTGGCGAGCGCGTACGCCTCGTTGGTGGGTTCGAGCGGGCCGGTGAGCAGCGCGTCCTCGGGGATCGGCTGCGGTGCGTGCTTGGGGTAGATGCACGAGGAGCCGAGGAAGAGCAGCCGCTGGACCCCCGCGGCGTGCGCGCCGGAGATCACGGCGAGCTGGATGCGGAGGTTGTCCTCGAGGAACTGCACCGGGTAGGTGCTGTTGGCCATGATGCCGCCCACCTTGGCGGCGGCCAGCACGACGGCGTCCGGGCGGGCGTCGCGCAGGAAGGCCGCGGTGGACTCCGCGTCACGCAGGTCGAGTTCGTCCCGGCCGCGGGTGAGCACCTCGTGACCGTCGGCGGAGAGGCGGCGCACCAGCGCCGAGCCGACGAGTCCGCGGTGGCCCGCGACGAATATGCGGGAGCCCGGGAGCAGCAGGGGCCGGACGGATTCCTGGGAAGGGCCGGGGATGGCAGGCGTCATGGCTCGGATTCTGCCAGCAGCACGGGGGCCGGGTGACCCTTTGCCTCATTCCGCTCAGATCCAGATATTTCGGTGAACGAAAAAGCCCGTAGGGCGACCACAGAGGGGGACTCATGGCAAAGACCGCACTCATCACGGGTGTGACCGGACAGGACGGTTCGTATCTGGCGGAGCTGCTGCTCGAGAAGGGGTACACGGTCCACGGGCTGATACGCCGGTCGTCGAGCTTCAACACCGAGCGGATCGACCACATCTACCAGGGGCCCGAGGAAGCGAATCGTTCCTTCGTGCTCCATCACGCCGACCTCGCCGACGGGGTGGCGCTGGTGAACCTGCTGCGTGACATACGGCCCGACGAGGTCTACAACCTCGGCGCCCAGTCCCATGTCCGGGTCTCCTTCGACGCCCCGCTCTACACCGGTGACGTCACCGGCCTCGGCACCGTGCGGCTGCTGGAGGCGGTGCGGGCCAGCGGCATCGACACCCGGATCTACCAGGCGTCCTCCTCCGAGATGTTCGGAGCGAGCCCGCCCCCGCAGAACGAGAAGACCCCGTTCCACCCGCGCAGCCCGTACAGCGTGGCCAAGGTGTACGCGTACTGGGCGACGGTCAACTACCGTGAGGCGTACGGCATGTTCGCCACCAACGGCATCCTGTTCAACCACGAGTCCCCACGCCGGGGCGAGACCTTCGTGACCCGCAAGATCACCCGCGGTGTCGCCCGGATCAAGGCAGGCCTCCAGGACCGCCTGCACCTGGGCAACCTCGACGCCGTACGGGACTGGGGTTACGCCCCCGAGTACGTGGAGGCGATGTGGCGGATGCTCCAGTGCGACACGCCCGACGACTTCGTCGTGGCCACCGGGGAGGGGGTCAGCGTCCGCCAGTTCCTGGAGTACGCGTTCGAGCACGCCGGCCTCGACTGGGCGGAGCACGTCCGCTACGACCCGAAGTACGAGCGCCCCAGCGAGGTCGACGCGCTGATCGGTGACGCGTCGAAGGCGGAGGAACTCCTCGGCTGGAAGCCCGAGGTGAAGTCGCGCGAGCTGGCGCGGATCATGGTCGACGCCGACATCAGGCTGCTGAACGACCAGCTCGCCGGATCCGCGGTCCGGGTGGACCGGTGAGAGGCCCCGGACGTCTCAGACGCACCCGGGGCGGCGTCCTCCTCGCGGTCCTGGCCCTCACGGCGGGAGCGCTGGGCGCCGCGTCGGCCACCGCTCCCCCTGCCGCGGGGCTCACCCCGCCGGTCGGCTTCACGGCCGACGCGCTGTCCACGTACCAGACCAACGGGATCGTGTGGTCGCTCGCCGAGGCGAACGGCGTCGTCTACGCGGGCGGCACCTTCTCGGGCATCCGGCCGGCCGGCTCCCCCGCCGGGAGCAACACCACGCCGGCCGTCAACTTCGCCGCGTTCGACGCGGCGACCGGCGCGCCCACCGGCTGCTCGCTCTCCTTCACCCGCAGCAGCGGCACCGCGACGGTCCGGGCACTCGCCGTATCGCCCGACAGGTCCACGCTCTACGTGGGCGGATACTTCAACTCCGTGAACGGGACGGCCGCCAACGGCCTGACCGCGATCGACACCGCCACCTGCCGTCCGCGGCCCGGCTTCGCACCGCAGTTCGGGGCGACGGTCCGGGCGCTCGACGTCGGGGCGGACGGCACCGTCTACGCGGGCGGTGACTTCCAGACGGTCAACGGCGCCGCGCGGCGCTTCTTCGGAGCGGTCACCGCCTCCGGCGCCCTGACCGGCTGGAATCCGGCCGCCGACGAGCCCGGCCGCGCCCTCAAGGTGACGCCGGACGGGGAGAGCGTCCTGATCGGCGGGGACTTCTTCACCGTCGGCGGGACCGCCTCGCACGCGCTCGCGGTGACGCACCCCGCCACGGGTGCGGTGACGCACGCCTACGGCGCGGCCTTCATCCCGGCGTCCGCCGTCATCAAGGACATCGTGACCGACGCGGAGTCCGACGGCTGGTACGCCGCGGGCGAGGGCTCGGGCCCCGCGTCGTTCGACGGCCGACTCGCCATGGAACTGGACGGGTTCGGCCAGCGCTGGCGGGACACCTGCCAGGGCGCGACGCAGGCGCTCCGGGTCCACCGGCGGGTGCTGTACGCGGGAAGCCATGTGCACGACTGCTCCACGATGGGCGGCTTCCCCAACCAGGTCCGCAAGCACCTGACGGCTCAGTCGGTCGACGACCCGGACCTGCTGGGCTGGCTCCCCGACACCAACGACGGCATCGGCGAGCCGGTCGGGCCCCGCGCCCTGACCGTGGCCTCACGGGGCGGACGGGACTTCCTCTGGGTGGGTGGCGAGTTCACCACCGTCAACGGGGTCGGCCAGCAGGCGCTGACCCGTTTCGCGAACACCCCGGACACCGGGGCGCCCGCCGCACCCGCCGTGAGCGTGTCCGCGCCGCGAGCGGGTGAGGTCAAGGTCAGCTGGCGCAGCGCCCTGGACCTGGACGACAGCCTGCTGACGTACCGGGTCTACCGCGACGGCGGCTCGGCCCCCGTGCACACCACGACGGGTTCCTCCCTGTTCTTCAGCAGGCCGCAGCTGACCTTCACCGACCGCGACGTGGTGGCGGGCCGGACCTACGGCTACCGGATCACGGCGAGCGACGGGACGAACACCAGCGCCCTCTCGGCCACCGCCTCGGTGGCCGCCGCGTCCTCGGCCTCCCCCTACCAGGAGAAGGTCCTGGCGGACGGGGCGGACCTGTACTGGCGCTACGACGAGGCCGGCGGCGCCTTCGCCGCGGACGCCTCGGCAGGCGAGGACGGCGGGGTGTACATGAACGCGCCGTCCTACCGCGCCACGCCCTCCGCGGTGGAGGGCTCGGCGGCCCTGTCCCTCAACGGCACCGACGAGTACGTCTACAGCGACCGGCTGCACCACTACACCTCGCCCTCGCCGTACTCGGTCGAGACGTGGTTCCGCACCACTTCGACGCGGGGCGGGCGGATCGTCGGCCACGGCAACAACATCGGCACGGAGCGCGGCCACACGAGCAGCATCTCCGACAAGCTGATCTATCTCACGGACGACGGACGGGTCGCCTTCGGCGTCCAGACCGGCAGCACCAGCGCCCGTCCCACCGTCACGTCGGCGGACTCCTACAACGACGGCACCTGGCACCACGCCGTCGCGACGCAGGGACCGTCCGGCATGGTGCTGTACGTGGACGGGGAGGTGGTCGGCACGAATCCGGCCACCGGCAACCGCTCGTACAACGGCTTCTGGCGGGTGGGCGGGGACGCCATGAACAACGCCTGGCCGAACCGTCCCACGAGCGACTACTTCGCCGGGCAGGTGGACGAGACCGCGGTCTATCCGTCGGCACTGACCGCCGCCCAGGTCGCCGCGCACCACGATCTGGCCGGTGCCCCGCAGGGCCCCGGCGACAGCACCGTCACCCTCACCCCGGACGAGGACGCGTACGTCAACGGCGTGGCGGCTAACACGAACTACGACGACACCCAGCTCGCCTCGCGGGGCAGCACGGCCTACCTGAGCTATCTGCGGTTCACGCTGCCGTCCGCTCCGGCCGGCCAGGTGCTCAAGAGCGCGCGGCTCACCTTCCGGACCTCGTCGGACTCGACGGCGGGGTCGGCCGAGAGCCACAGCATCGTGCCGGTCACCGGCACATGGACCGAATCGGCGGTCACCTACAACACCCGGCCGGCGCTCTCCACGTCCGTGCTGGGGACCATCACCGGCGCGTCCTCCGTCTCCACCGGCTACTCGGCGGCACTGGACGCGTCCGCACTGGACGGAGCCCTCGGCTCCGTCTCCTCACTCGCCCTGACCAGCAGCGGGACTGACAGTCTCCGCATCTGGTCGAGCGAGGCAACCGCGGCCTACCGGCCGCAGCTCGTCCTCACCTTCGGAGATGAATGATGAACGGAAGCACGGGGCGGAGACCTGGGGGGAGCGGCCGTGTGCGGGCCGCGTCCGCCGCGCTCTGCCTGTTCGCCGGCGCCCTGACCGCGACAGCGGCCGGGGCCTCACCGGCGGCGGCGCTGACACCGCCGGTCGCGATCACCGCGGACGACCTCACGACCTGGCAGACCAACGGCATCGTCTGGGCGATGGCCGCGACGGACGGCGTCGTGTACGCGGGTGGCACCTTCTCCACCGTCCGCCCGCCGGACGCGGCGGCCGGGACCTCGGAGCAACCCGCGGTCAACTTCGCCGCGTTCGACGCGGCGACAGGTGCTCCGACGGGCTGTGACCTGTCGTTCACCCTGTCCTCCGGGACGGCGACCGTACGGGCCCTCGCGCTGTCGCCGGACGGCGGGACCCTGTACGCGGGCGGGCAGTTCGGCGCGGTGAACGGGGTGGGCGTCAGCAACATCGCGGCCGTCGACACCGCGACCTGCACGCCTCGGCAGGACTTCAAGATCTCGGTCTCGGCGACGGTACGGGCCCTGGACGTCACCGAGGACACGGTCTACCTGGGCGGTGACTTCAACAGCGTGGGCGGCCAGACCAGGAACAAGTTCGCCGCCGTCACCACGGGCGCCGATCTGCTGCCCTGGACCGCCAACGCCGACGAGGTGGCCCGGGCGGTCGAGGTGACCCCGGACGGGCAGCACGTGGCGCTCGGCGGTGACTTCTTCACGGTCAACGGCACCACCTCGCACGCCCTGGCCGTGGTCGACGCCACCACGGGCGCGCTCACCACGAGCTACCCGGGCTTCATCCCCAACACCTCCACGGTGCAGGACCTCACCACGGACGCCACCGGGCTCTACACCGCCAACGAGGGCACGGGCGGCGGGGTGTTCGACGGCCGGATCGCCATCGACCTGAACGACTACCAGCAGCGCTGGCGGGACACCTGCCTGGGCGCCACCCAGGCCGTCCTGGTCCACTCGGGCGTGCTGTACAGCGGCAGTCACGCCCACGACTGCGCCAGCATGGGCGGGTTCCCCGACCAGCCGCGCAAGCACCTGCTGGCCCAGTCGGTCGACGACCCGACGCTGCTGCCCTGGTTCCCCGACACGAACGACGGCATCGGTGAGCCGGTCGGGCCGCGGGTGATGGCGCAGACGGACAAGGGCGGCAGCCACTACCTGTGGGTGGGCGGGGAGTTCACCACCGTCAACGGGGCCGGGCAGCAGGGTCTGACCCGGTTCGCCGACGGCCCGGACACCGGTGCGCCCTGGGTGCCCAACGTCAGTCTCTCCACGGTCACCCCGGGGCAGATCGACGTCCAGTGGCAGACCAGCTTCGACACCGACGACGGTGAGCTGACCTACCGGATCTACAAGGACGGGGCAAGCACTCCCGTCCACACGGTGACGGGCTACTCGCTCTTCTGGGACCGTCCGCAGCTGAAGTGGACCGACACCGACGTGGCGGTGGGCGAGACGCACTCGTACCGCATCACCGCGAGCGACGGCACCAACACCAGTGCCAAGTCCCCGGCCCAGTCCGCGACGGTGGCCTCGTCCACCCAGGCCTATCCGGCGCGGGTGCTGGCCGACGGCGCCTCGCTCTACTGGCGTTACGACGAGGGCACGTCCACCTTCGCGGCGGACACCACGGGAGGCCTGAACAACGGCTTCCTGCGCAACGCTCCGGCCTACCGGCAGACCCCGGCCGCGATCGCGGGAGACTCGACCGCGATCGGCTTCGACGGGGCGAGCGAGTACGCGTACAGCAACAAGCGCCACACCCAGCCGACCCGGTTCACGGTGGAGACCTGGATCAAGACCACCACGACCCGCGGCGGCAAGATCATCGGGTTCGGCAACCTGACCATGCAGAACAGCACCCGCTTCGACAAGCACGTCTACATGACCGACACGGGGCGGCTGGTCTTCGGTGTCTACAGCGGCGGCCGTCGCACCGTGACCACGGCCGGGTCCTACAACGACGGGGCGTGGCACCACGTGGTCGCCACGCAGGGCCCCGCCGGCGTGGCGCTGTACGTCGACGGGCAGTTGCGCGCGTCGAACTTCCTGTACACGAGCAACGAGAACTACCCGGGCTACTGGCGGGTCGGCGGCGACAACCTGGCCAACTGGGCCAACCGTCCGACCAGCAACTTCTTCGCCGGGCAGATCGACGAGACGGCGGTCTACCCGACCGCGCTCAGCGCTTCGACGGTCAGCGCGCACTACGCCCTGAGGACGGTTGAATGAGGTATCCGTTCCTGGCCGGCGCCGCCGTCGCTCTCGCGACGGCGGCGCTGGCCGCCTGCGGTTCGTCCGGCGGGTCCGGCGACGAGGGCGGGAAGAAGGCCGCCGCGGCCGGCACACCGTCCGCGGTGGCTTCCTCCGCGCCGTCCGTCGCCGGGCCCACGGCCTCCACTCCGGGCCCCCGGGCCACGAAGTCCGGTGCCACGTCCAAGGCCCCCGCCGGGGACGTCACCCCGGCGACCGGGTCCTTCACCGAGAAGCAGAAGGAGTATCTGACCGACCGCGTACCCAAGGGCATGGACCCGGCCGCGGTGCTGCAGACGGGGCAGGAGACCTGCGACAGGCTTCGGTATCTGGTCAAGGCCGACCGGGACATCGCCGTCGGTGCGATCGTCTCCGGTGAGGTCGCCGACGCCGAACCGGCCGTGACGCACCTCTGCCCCCAGCACCAGGTCCTGATCGACGAGGCGGCACTCGGCTACGCCGACGGCACGCACAAGGGCGACGGGCTCCGGCCGGGACGGTACAGGGCCCCCTCCCCCACCAAGGCCTGCAGCTGGCAGGTCACGGGGGCGGGCGGCAAACAGCTGGCGTCCGGTTCCTCGGCCACGGGCGGGCAGGTGGAGATCACCGTCGCCCGCTCCGCCCGCGCCTTCACCTCCACAGGCTGCTACGCCTGGCTGCCCCAGGGAGACAACGGATGAACAAGCTGCCCATAGCCGTGGCGATCCCCACGAAGAACGAGGGCCTGAACATCGCCGAGGCGGTGAAGTCGGTCCTGGGCCACTTCGAGGCGGTCGTCGTCGTGGACTCCCACAGCACCGACGACACGGCGAAGATCGCCGAGGAGTGCGGGGCGGAAGTCGTCCCGTACACCTGGGACGGAGGACACCCGCGCAAGAAGCAGTGGTGTCTGGAGAACGTCCGGACGGACCTGGACTGGATCCTGCTGCTCGACGGTGACGAGCGGCTCAGCCCGGGGCTGCTCGCGGAGCTGCGGCGGATCTTCGCGGACCGGGACAGCCCCAAGCCGGCGGCCTACGACATACCGCTCGGCTACTGGTTCTCGGGGAAGCGGCTGCGGCACGGCTACACGATCCGCAAGCGGTCCCTGACCGACCGGACCAGGTGCTACTACCCGGAGGTCGGCGACCTCGCCGCACCGGGGATCGGCGAGGTGGAGGGGCACTACCAGCCGGTCGCGACGACGGCACAGGCGCTGAGCAACCCCATCGAGCACCAGGACCTGGACCCCGTCACCGCCTGGTTCGAGCGGCACAACCGCTACTCGGACTGGGAGGCGTGGCTGGAGCACCACCCCGAGGTCAAGGAGCAGGTGCGCAAGGTGAAGTCCCGCCAGGGACAGCTCTTCCACAAGGCGCCGTTCAAACCGCTGGTGTCCTTCGCCTACATGTACGTCTACCGGCGGGGCTTCCTCGACGGCCGGGCGGGCCTGGACTTCGCGCTCGCGATGAGCTTCTACCGCTGGCAGATCGCTCTCAAGTCGCGTGAGGGAAAGACGGGTTGAGTCAGCGTGCCCTCCGGCGGACCACGTCCTCGTAGGTCTCCCGGAGGGTTCGTGTCACGACGTCGATGGTGAAGTGCTCGCAGACGAGATCCCATGCGGCCTTGCCCGCACGGTCGTTGGCCTCCGGTTCGAGCAGTTCCAGCACGGCGTCGGCGACCTTCCGCGCGTTGGCGGCGTCCTCGCCGGGCCGGCTGTCGATGACCCGCCCCGCCCCGGCGGCGGCCACGTCGGGGCCGAGCCCGCAGGTACGGGTGATCACGGCGGGGGTGCCCACCGACATGGCCTCCAGGACCGACACCCCGAGGGGCTCCTCGATCGACGGCAGGACGTACACGTCGGCCCGCCGCCCGGCGTCGAGGACCCCCTCGTGGTCCAGCGGCCCGACATGGTCGAGCGAGTCCGTCACGCCGAGCCGGCGGGCGAGCGCGAGCGTGCCGGGCAGGGCTCCGGTGTCCGGTCCCGCGAGGACGAAGCGGGCGTCGGGGTACCGCGCCAGCACGGCGGGCATCGCGGCGACGAAGTCCTCGGGGCGCTTGCGTTCCTGGATGCGGGCCAGGAAGAGCACGGTCGGGGGCCGGTCCGGGTCACGGGCGGGCTTGCGCTCCTGCGGGCGCACACCGTTGACGAGCCGGACGGTGTTGGTGAGCGCGACCGGGGCCGCGACCGCGTTCACGTCGAGGCGCTCCGTCTCGGTGAGGTGGAGCACGGCGTCGGCACGGCGCAGGACGGTGCGGACCCCCAGCAGGTCGGTGAGCTGGGCGACGCGTTTCTCGGTCGGGTCGACCATGCCGTGCGTCTGCACGACCAGCGGGGTACGGGTGGCGAGCGCGAGCAGGGCTGCGGGCAGGGTCACCAGGTCGCGCATCAGGTGGACGTGGACGAGATCGGCACCGCGCATCATCCGGCGCGCGGTGTTCAGCAGGGCGCCCGAGGTGATGCCGCTGACCTCGAACATCGGGAGCAGGTGGCGGGCCTGGAAGAGGTGCACCGGCACTCCCTCGACCTCGCCCGGCAGCGGGCCGCCGAAGCCGTCGCCCAGCGCCATGATGCGGGCGTCATCCCCGTGGGCCCGCTGGACCTTGGACAGGTTGAGCGCCACCCGGGTCGGACCGCCGAAGGCGTGGTCCGGAGTGTGCAGCGTGACGATGTGCAGGATCTTCACCAGGGTTCCCCTCGACCTCGGCCGGTTGTTCACAGACTAGTCATCGCATCACCCCAAGTGGGCTGATTCGTTAGAGTGTTCATCGGCCGTACGGCCAGGCGAGCGCGGCCTGCGGGCCGGTGATCGGGGGGTCATGACGTCCGTGCACGAGACGGTGGGGGCCGCCCCCGCGCGGGAGCGCGCCGCACGTCCGCCGGTCGAGCCTCCGGCGAGGCCCCTGACGTGGGCGATGCTCTCGCGTGCCGTGTCCGTGCCGCTCATCCTCGGGCTGGTCTGCTTCCTGCCGGCCCTGATCGCCGCCCAGCCGGGTTCGGGGGTCCGGGACACCGCCTACTGGCTGCAACTGGTCCTGACCTGTTACGCCGGGGCGCGGCTCGCCACGATGATCCTGTCCACCCGGCGGCGGCTGCTCCAGGGCGTCTTCTGGATGTTCGTGTACATCGCCATGGGCGTCGCGCCCTTCGCCCAGGTGGTGATCGGGCAGACGCCGACGCCGATGGTGGGACCGCGCTCGGACCTGGTGACGGCCATCGCCATGATCCTCGTGGGCTGTGCGGCCTTCGACCTCGGGGCGCTGCTGGCCTCACGGCGCCCGCTGCGGCGGCGCGCGGCCTCCCGGGCCACGGGCGGTCCCGCCGTCGCGCACCCGGTCAGGCTGCGGCTGCTGGTGCTGATCGCACTGCTCGCGAGCGGCTACTACGTGGTCAAGCTCGGCGGCCCGGCCGTCTTCTTCTCCAGCCGTCAGGAGATCAGCGCCACCGTCGCGCAGAGCGGGGTGGTCTCGGAGGAGTCCAACGTCGGCTCGGCGTTCCTCAAGGGCTTCGGCACCGTCCCGGCGCTGCTCGCGTTCCTCTTCTACACGCGCCGCCTGGTGACCTCCCGCCGCGCCCGGCGCTCCCCGTCGACGGCGCTGGTGTGGGTGGCGCTGGCAGCGGTGAACCTGGTGGTGAACAACCCGATTTCCAATGCGCGTTACTGGTTCCTGACGGTGCTGGTGTCCCTGCTCTTCACCGCGTTCCCGAGCAGCGCGGCGATGTACCGCTCGGTGCTGACCATGGGCGTGGTGGGCGCCCTGGTGCTGTTCCCGTACGCCGACCGCTTCCGTTACGACGACGAGGGCTACCGGCCGGTGCAGTCGGCCTCCGTCTTCGAGCCGCTGGCCACCAAGGACTACGACCAGACGGTGATGTTCGCCAACACCATCTCCTGGGTCGACACCCGGGGCCACACGTACGGACGCCAGCTCGCGGGTTCCGCGCTCTTCTTCGTCCCGAGGGCGGTGTGGAGCGGGAAGCCGGAGGACACCGGGGTGCGGGTGGGCGAGTGGATGGGGATGAACATGACCAACCTCTCGGCCCCGCTGTGGACCGAGTTCTGGGTCGACTTCGGCGCGTCCGGCATGATCGGCGGGCTGGCGCTGATCGGTTACGCGGCGGCCCGTACCGACCGCAGGTACGCCCTGGCCGTCACCCGTGCCGGTCCCGGGCCGGGGAGCGTGCTGGCGATCGCGGCGCCTCTGATCGCCGGCTACACCTTCATCCTGCTGCGCGGTCCGCTGCTCCAGGCGGCGGGGAAGCTGGCGATCGCCGCCCTGTGCCTGCTGCTGATCACCACGTTCAGGGAGCAGAAGGCAGCGCGTCGGCGCTGAGGGCGTCCTCCGCCACCGGCCCCCGTCTGCGCAGCCGGGCGACCCTGGTCCAGGTGGCGACGGCTTTGCAGAGCGATCCCAGGCACAGGCCCCAGGCGGCCCCGGGGACGCCGCCGAGGGCGTAACCCCCGGCCATGAAAGCCACGGCGGTCAGGGAGAACACGACCTGGATGCTCAGCGTGGTGCGCGGGTCGAGCATGCGCAGGGCGAGCAGCCCGCAGGTGCCGACGGCCATCGCCGCGTACTGGCTGCCGGTCGCGGGGAGCAGGGCGGAGGCGGTGGGCCAGGTGTCTCCGAGGAGTTCGCGTCCCGCCCGGTCCGGCAGCAGGGCGAGCACCGTGGCCCAGAGGGCCGCGGTGGCCGCCAGCACGGCGGCGAGCCCTGCGGTCGCCCGCACCCTGCGTCGCTCCTCGCCGATGCGGCCGAGCAGGGGCGGCCCGAAGGAGGTGGCGGAGGTGAACAGCACGTTGAGCGGCCCGAACAGGGTGGTCGCCCCGCGCAGGGCGCCGACCAGGAGCGGATTGCCGACGGCGCCCAGGCCGAGCACGGAGAGCTGGCTGGTCGCGTTGCCCACCCCGAACTCGACGACGAAGCGCCCCCCGAGGTGACCGCGCCGCAGCATCGGGCGCAGCAGCAGGGACGCCCCCGGTGTCGAGCGGCGCAGCAGGAGGGCGGACAGCACGAGGGCCGGCAGGGCTGAGAGCCCCCAGACGAGGATCAGACGGGCGGGCGGCGCCCCGTACTCCTGGACGGAGAGGGCGCCGAGGACGCAGAGCAGCCGCACCAGGTCGGCGCCCAGGGCCAGGTGGGGCAGCTGGAGTGTGGAGAAGGCATAGCGCAGTGCGTCCTGCCCGAGCACCACCGGCAGGACGAGGCCGAGCATCGTCAGCGCGCGGGCGGTCTCCCCCGGAACGGCGAGGCAGACGGCTGCCAGCAGTGCGCCGAGCGCCGCCGAGGCGCCCACGGTGAGGACGACGGCCGAGCGGCAGGCGCCCCCGATGGCCTTGCCCTCGCCGCGACGCAGGACGAGCGGCTGCCCCGTGTACGCCCCCGAGACGCCCAGGAGCACCGTGAAGACGAGGTAGACGGCGGAGAAGCGGGCGAAGTCGGCCACGGTGGAGAGCCGGGCGGCGGCCACGAGCACCAGGATGTTGGTGAGCGCGGCCACGCCCTGGTCCGCGACCGAGCAGAGGATCGCGGTGCGGGCTCTCACCGGCGCGCCCCCGGGAGGGTGAAGGAGCGCAGGCCCATGGTCTCGGCGGGGTCCCCCGTGGTCTCGGGCCCGTCCGGTCCGGCGGCCGGGGTCCCGGACCCGCCGCCCGCGCGGCGCCGGGCGGACCGCGGCCGTCGCTCCGCGCGACGCAGCCGGCCCCGGCCGGGGTGCAGCAGGGCGCCGAGCACCGAGCCGCCGGAGGCGCTGATGATCTCGCGGATGCGCTCCAGGTCGCTGCGGTGCACCTCGCGGGGGTCACAGACGATCATGACGCCCTCGACCCGGTCGACGAGAGCGACCGCGTCGGCGTACGACAGGACCGGCGGGGCCAGCACGATGACCACCGCGCCGGGGCGGTCGGCCTCGGCGACGATGCGGCCGACGGGGACGGACGTCAGGGCGCGTGGCACGTTGTCCACGGTGACCCCGGCGACCAGGGCGAACGCGCCGGAGCCCGGCACGTCCACGTTGTAGCGGGCGCCGGTCGGCCAGCTGCCGTCACCCTCCTCGCCGGCGGCCCAGCGCGGCGGCCGGACCTCGTGGGCGGAGGAACCGAGATCGCGGGCGAGCGAGGGGGTGCGCAGGTCCGCCTCGACGAGCAGGACGTCCCGGCCCATCTCGGCGAAGGCGGCTGCCAGGTTGACCGCGGCGGCCGCGGCGGCGGCGTTGTCGCCACGCGGGGCGGTGACCAGGAGGCGGCGGCTCTCCGCGAAGGCGGGGTCGTAGGCGAGGCGGAACGCGACCGCCCGGTACTCCTCGGCCAGCCGCGATCCGCTGCGCCCGATGGCCAGCAGGGTGCCCACGGCGGCGCGTTCCCTGGGCAGCGTGCCGAGCAGCGGACCGCCGAGCGAGCGGACGAGTTCGCGGGGCGAACGCACGGCGGGGTCGAAGACGAGGCGTACCCAGGACAGCAGCAGCCCGAGCGCCAGACCGACCACGGCGCCGAGCCCGAGGAGCAGCGGCAGCCCTGCTCCGGTGGGCTCGGTGGGGGCGACCGGCTTCTTGTTGAGGTAGCCGGGGGTGGTGTCGAGCGCCTTGAGCTCGGATATCTTCCGGCTCAGTTCGGAGATGGAGACGATGATGTTGGCACGGGCGCTGCTGACGTCGTCGGCCGCGTCGACCCCGGTCCGCTCCTCCAGCAGGTCGCGCTTCTCCTCCAGCGGTTCGAGCTGGGCGCGGTACCCGTTGGCCATGTTGTCGATGCTCTCCTGGGTGCGCGCCTTGCGGTGCGCGAGGTAGGCGTTGGCCAGGGCCTCGGCACGGGAGCGGGCCTGCTCCGGGGCGGCACCGGTGTAGGAGAAGCGGAGGGTGAGGGTGTTGGGCGGGTTGGTCACCTGGAGGCCGGCCAGCAGCTTCCGGGCGGTGACGTCGTCGCCCTTCTTGAGCAGGGTGGCAGCGGCCAGGTCGCCCACGGTGTCGCTGACCGCCGTCTGCCGTTCCGAGCCGATGTTGATGCCCTTGTCGGCCGAGGCACCGGTGGCGAAGGGGTCGGAGGTCGCGGAACGCACCTGTACCTCACCGGTCGCGGTGAAGGTGTCGTCGCCGCTCAGGGCGAGGAAACCACCGCCGAGCAGGCCGACGACGACTCCCCCGGCCAGGAGGGCCCGGTAGCGCAGGAGCTGGCGGAACTGGTCGCGCAGCAGTGCCGGTTCGTCCTGGTCGTCCAGGGGACGGATCGGATGGCTCATCGGCGTGCTCTCCCTCGTGCGTCCCCGGGCTCCGCGCCTCCGGGCCCTGCTTCCCCTGCCCGCGCGTCCCCGGGCCCTGTATCCCCTGCCCGCGCGTCCCCGGGCCCTGTTTCCCGCGCCTTCGTGTCTCCGAGCGCCTCGCGGAGCAGGGCGTCGAAGCGGGCGAGGCCCGCCTCCCTGCTCAGATGGTCCGCGACGTAGCGCGGCCCGTGGGCGCCCAGGGCGGACGCAGCCCCCGGGTCCCGGACCAGTTCGCGTACGGCGGCGAGGAGCGCGGCAGGGTCCTCGGGGGCCACGAGGACCCCCGCCCCCGAGCGGCGCACCTCGTCGGCCGTGCCGCCCTCGCCCGCCACGGAGGCGACGACAGGGCGGCCTGAGACGAAGTACGAGGTGAGTTTGGACGGCACGCTCATGTCGAGCACGGAGGCCCGCTGCGTCACCGCGAGCACGTCCGCCGCGGCCAGCACGTCGGTGAACTCGTCCGCGCCCGCGGGCGGCAGGAAGTCGAGATTGGGCAGCCCGGCGGCGCGCTCGCGCAGTCCGTCGCGCTGGTTGCCGTCGCCCATCAGCACGACCCGGATGTCGGGGGCCAGTCGCGCCAGGCCGACCAGGACGTCGAGGCCCTGCTTGAGGCCCATGTTGCCGGAGTGCAGCAGTACGGGGGTTCCCTCGCGCCAGCCGAGCCGGGCGCGGGTGGCTGCCCGGTCGGCCGAAGGGCTCTCCACATGCGTCCAGTTGGGGACGACACGGATGCGACCGGGGTCCACGCCGAGAGCGGTGACGCCCTCCACGAAACTCTCGTGGATCACACCGACGAGAGCGGCGCCGCGCAGCGCGTGACGCTCCGCCTTCGCGGCGACGGCGGCGGCCCTGCCCCCGCCCCGTATCCCGCTCTGCGCCGCCGCGGCGCCCATCAGGTCCTGGACGACGGGTATGTGGGGCACACCGTGGCGGCGGGCCAGGCGGGCGCCGATGACACCGCCCGCGAGGCTCGGCATCTGGGAGATCACCGCGTCGGGGCGGCCCGGCGGCGGGGCGAGGATGCCGTGGGCGAGGACGGACGCCTCGAACGCCGCTCTGCGCAGGGCCGTCTGACGGGGCGGCACGTAGTGGCGACGCCGGTGCACCCGTACGCCCTCGCGGGTCTCCACCCTGCTCCACACCCCCCGGTACCGCTCGTCCACGCGCCAGGCAGGGTAGTGCGGCATCCCGGTCAGGACCTCGGTCCTGGCCCCCGACGCGGCCCAGTGCTCGGCGAGCTGGGTGGCGTACGGGCCGATGCCCGTCACCTCGGGGGCGTAGTTCGTGGAGACCACAAGAAGTCTGCGGTTCTCGAACGGTCTCTGATGCTCATCAGCGGACAACGGATGATCGCCTTCCCCCCGGAACAGCCTCTTCTGTGAGCTTATCCGTTCACGGGATGCACAAGTGTTCTTCACAGTAAGGTCGTTGCACCAGTTCCACCGTGGGGGGAGAGAACGGATGGTGCAGCACAGAGTCGGATACGCGCCGGGGGTGTACGACTTGTTCCACGTCGGGCACCTGAACATCCTGCGTCATGCCCGCAGCCAGTGCGACTACCTGGTGGCCGGGGTGGTCTCCGACGAGATGGCGGCGCTGGCCAAGGGACACAAGCCGGTGATCCCGCTGGCCGAGCGGCTGGAGATCGTGCGCAGTGTGCGTCATGTGGACGCCGCCTTCGTCGAGACAGTTCCGGACAAGGTGGAGACCTGGCAGCAGGTCCGCTTCGACGTGATCTTCAAGGGGGACGACTGGCGGGGCACGGAGAAGGGCGAACGGCTGGAGCGGGACTTCGCCGAGGTCGGTGTGGAGGTCGTCTACTTCCCCTACACCGTGCACACGTCCAGCACCCAGCTGCGCCGGGCTCTGGACGTGCTCGTCAGCCGGCCCGGAGCGCTTTCAGCTCCCTGAACCACTTGACCAGGAACGCCGCGAGGAACACGGCGTGCACGGCCGCGAGGACGGCGTACCCGGCGCGGAACGCCCCGGGTGCGCCGAGCAGCAGGAAGACCAGGCAGAACACCCCGTAGTCCGCCGGCAGCAGTGCCACGGCCCGCACCCGGGACACCGGAGCAGCGGAACTCGAGGGCGCGGGTGCGGCAGGGGCCGCCGCCTTGCCGAGCTGCTCCCTGAGCAGTCCGGCGCAGAAGGTGAGCACGGCCGCGAACAGGAAGCCGAGAGGCAGCAGGAGCCAGCCCTCGTCCGGCAGTTCGGCGAAGCGGAAGAACGAGATCAGCACGGCGCCGTGGACGAGGATCATCTTCGCGCAGTCCACGACATGGTCGAGCCATTCGCCGTCCGGCCCTCCGCGCCCGGTCAGCCGGGCGAGCTGCCCGTCGGCCGAGTCGAAGGCGAAGCCGACGGCCAGGCCGGCGTAGACGAGTACTCCGAGCCACCAGGACGGCTCCACGAGCGCCACGGCGGCGATCGAGGAGAAGGTGAACGCGGCACTGATCAGCGTGACTTGATTGGGTGTCAGCCCTGCGCGGTACGCCCCTGCGG
>Ga0247818_10000347_pt1 | contig 28501 bp, 34 predicted proteins | sample 13C_Glucose_Day1_FD_192424 | JGI IMG/M metagenome (GOLD analysis project Ga0247818, IMG submission 192424) | Soil microbial communities from agricultural site in Penn Yan, New York, United States - 13C_Glucose_Day1 | ecosystem: Environmental > Terrestrial > Soil > Agricultural land | place... | reverse complement strand
GGGTAGGGTGGCACCCCTGGCACACTTTTCAAAAAACACCCCGTCAAATCCTCTGGAGGCCACGAACGGCGCGGCTTTCGCCAGTGTGCTTTTTTTTCACATTTTTGGCACACTGGGCGAAATCACTGCACACTTTGCACACCGGAAGATTTTTAACAATTATCGCGAAAACCATTTGACATAGTGCGTACGTTGGGCGATCATTCGTCTCAAGCGGTGAAGCATTAGGTGTAGAAACCGAAAGGTGGAGCTGAAATCAGGATAGTGGAGCCGAGAGGCTGCGAAGCGAGAACTGGCACCGCTTTTTTAACGCTCTTTAAAATTGAAGTTGTTATTCGCGTATCGGTTGATACCGTTTCAAATATGGCGGTGCCACTAGATGGTGAGCCGGTACACGAATAACAATTCCACCGAATGCGGGAAGATGTATCTATGGCAGACCGTCATCATGATGACGAATGAGTTTAGCGACTCCAGGTTCGAATCCTGATTCCCGCTCCAATATCAACCAGCGCCGCGAAGTACCGTTACGGCTCGGGATGCAAAAAGGTTAGTGTCGGTTATCTCCACCGATAGATCATCAGATCTCGACAAGTTTTTAGCTGATGAGAAAAACGCCTGATTGTTTGAGTAAACCGTAAGAGGGTTTCACAGTTTCCCCTCGGAAGTGTGACCGCAGATGCGGTAATCGTCTTTATCGGTAATCCTAATTGGTTCTGATTGGCTGAAAGCCGCACTGGATTAGATGATCCGGGGAGCGTTACAGGTGATTAGGATTTACCGATACAGATGACGCAGGCGATAACGCGAGGCATCGCTTAAGCCGTAGTTGTTTGGATCGATGTAGATAGCCTAACGGCCAGATAGACGGACGAGCATAGGCGTTCAGATGAACGCTGGTAGTTGATTGGCGGTTCAATACCTCCTGCTTAGACTCCGATCTCAAACTACTGTCTGCATCATTGGGGGAAAGTGGACTCGGAGCCACGGTAAAAATTCCGAGGTCTATTTGGCAGTTGTAATGCCGACAGAGCATGGGGCGTCAAGCCTCTGCGGCGTCGATCTCGGATGATCGGGGGAGCCGAAATAACTTGACCATCTGAGGGGCGGTGCCTCGGAGCCAATGATGCGTAGCTCAGCGGTAGAGCGAGCGGCTGTTAACCGCTAGGTCGGAGGTTCGATCCCTCCCGCATCAGCCATATTCGGGCCAATAGCATAATCGGTTAATGCTATCCGCTCATAACGGATGGAAGGAGCGGTTCGAATCCGCCTTGGCTCACCAGACAACCAGCGCCAAAAGCGGAAAGCCTCTCTCGTAGCCCGATGACGCTCAAATCTCCGCTGCAACACAGCCCCGCCTTCCTGGCCGATTGCGGGGCTTTTTTATTGGCGGTGATTAAGTGGTATAGTCGTTACTCAGATAAATCCTTTCGTGACAGGCGAACAAACATGACTCCCGAGCAGAAAGAACTCTTCGATCAGTTGACTGCCTTGCAGCAAAGGACAGCCACTGGCGTGCTCGCTGGAATGAGTCAGCGTGCCGCATATTTCGCTGCTGGTGGCACCGCAAAGAGCGATGAATCTGCTGACGCCACATGCTCGGTTATGCTAAGCGATGCAAAGGTCAAGGCATTCATGGATTCCATGAAAGTGCAAGCGGTAAATAAGGCAATCATGGACCGTGAAGAGGCCATGGAAATCCTGTCCGCCCTGAGTCGCGGCAAACTTACTGATATTGTCAAGTTCAAGACGGCGAACATCGGCAAGGACTTGGAGACAGGTGCCGACGTCAACCAGACGGTATGGGAAATCGATGAGGACTTGCAGCTCAATGATCCTGACAAGCTAATCATTATTTCCGAGCTTGAGGTCGGTAAATTCGGGCCGAAGATCAAGACCCACTCGAAGATTGCGGCCATTCAGCAGCTAGCCAAGATGCAGGGATGGGAGGCGGCACAGAAGATCGATCACAGCTCGACTGACGGCACCATGAGTCCTAAATCGGTCGATGCTGAGTTGGTTGGTGCCCTCGTAGATAAGCTGATTGGCTGATGGCTATCAAGCCCATTGAGTGGGACGCCTTAAGCCCTGCTGAGCATCTGGCGCTGGCTGCCGCTGGTGAGCACTCCCCGCTGGCGTTCACCGCCCTGTGGTTTAACGTATCCCAGGGCGACAGCTTCCACACCAACTGGCACCACCACTATTACAACTGGGCAGCCAAGAAGCTGTTTGCCGGTGAATGCCAGAACATCATCATCAACATCCCCCCTGGTGGCACCAAGACCGAGTTCTGGTCGATTCACTTGCCCGTGTACGCGATGATCAAGCACCGCCGCGTGCGCATCCTGAACACCAGCTATTCGAAGGATCTTGTCAACGAGAACAGCGAGCGTTCCCGCGCCCTGGTGAAGTCGGCCGAGTTTCGGACCTTCTATCCGTTCGACATCGGCAAGGACAAGGTGGATGACTGGACGCTGGAGAAGGGCGGCAAGCGATTCCATCAGTTGTTCAGCAGGCCAAGCGGCGGCCAGATTACTGGCGTCCGTGGTGGCTACATGGAGTCAGGCTATACCGGTCACATCCAGGCGGATGACTGGGACAAGATGGACGACCTGTTCAGCGAGACCAAGCGCAAGAAGTCCCACGTTCGCCTGGTGAACACGCTGCGCAGCCGGAAGGCTCATAGCGCCACCCCGTTCGTTGCTATCCAGCAGCGCGGCCACGTCGACGACTCAACAGCCTTCCTGCTATCTGGCGGCATGGGTCTAAAAATTGACCTGCATATCAAGATTCCGGCGCTGATCAATGAGGATTACATCGAAAGCCTGCCGGAAGAATTGCAGGAAAGATGTCGGCGCGACGTCTGCGAGTCTGAAAAGATCGGCGGCTACTGGTCGTACTGGCCGAAAAAGGAAAGTGTCAAGGATTTGATGGCGCTGCGTGACGCCCACCCATACACGTTCAGCAGCCAGTACATGCAGGACCCTGACACCCTGGACGGCGGCATCTTCTCGGCCGATGATTTCGTGTTTTATGGCGACAAGTCGGAAGGCGCCGACATCGCCAGGCCAGACCAGTTCGAGTATCGAATCATCACAGCGGATACCGCGCAGAAAACCAACACCTGGAACGACTGGACGGTCTTTGCTGAGTGGGGCGTCTCGAAGAATCCTGACGACCCTATCTATCGGCTTGGCTACAAGCGCGCCAGGATGACGGCCAAGGTTCTGCGCACCGAGTTTGAAAAGTTCGTGATGGCCTGCTGGGACAAGAACGGCGCCGAGATGGGTAACCTTCGCAAGGTCCTGGTGGAGGACAAGTCAAGCGGAACCGGACTTATCCAGGAGGTCGAGGGCAGACTGCCAATCAAGGTCACGCCGGTTCAGCGTGACCGCGACAAGCTGACTCGCGGCCTGGACGTCCAGAGCTTCCACGCCAACAAAAAAGTAGCGCTGCCTCATGGCGACGAAAACAACTACGAGATGATTTCTGAGGTGGCGTCCTTCACTGCTGACGACAGCCATAAATTCGATGACCAGACAGACGTCATGATCGACGCTCTGGCTGACGTGTTCATCACGAAGAAATCCAAATTCTTTGCGGGATAACCGTTGACATAGTGATTACCTGCCGATAGTATCTATATCACCGAAGCGAACGGCATCGGACCCAAAACGACAGGAGCAACAAATGAGCAATATCGATAATCTCACCTACGGCGAACTGAAGCAGATTGCCGCGATGTTCCAGGTCTCGAATGCTGCGCCGCTCCAATCGACGTCACTGCTCAGCATGATCGGGCAGAAGTGCATCGTCCGAACCTATTCCGCTGGCGTCTGGTTTGGCACCGTTAGCGAGAAGGCCGGCAACGAAGTCATCGTCACCAACGCCCGTCGCATGTGGCGCTGGCATGCAGCCGAATCGATCAGCCTGAGCGCCGTAGCAATCCACGGCATCAAGGAAAAGCAAAGCAAGATTGCCGAAGCGGTCGGTAGTGTATGGCTGGAAGCTGTCGAGCTGATCCCCTGCGCCGACAAAGCAATCGCCAGCATCGAAGGTGCTCCGAATGTCAAAGCTGAGTAAGCAAGAGGTTAGCGGCTCCGGCTCCGGCTCCGGCGACGGCTACGGCGACGGCTCCGGCTCCGGCGACGGCTACGGCGACGGCTCCGGCTCCGGCTCCGGCGACGGCTACGGCTCCGGCTCCGGCTCCGGCGACGGCTACGGCGACGGCTCCGGCTACGGCGACGGCTACGGCGACGGCGACGGCGACGGCGACGGCTACGGCTAACAACCCACAATCACCAGGCAAGCCCGCCATGCGCGGGCTTTCTCAGTAAAACTACCGAGGATTCAGCTATGACCATCGCAAAATTCGCTGCAACCTGGATCCTCGATAAAATCCGCAAGGAGCTGACGATTCAGAAGCTCAAGCCTGGAAGTCAGCCATACGTCAGCAGCCGAAAGCCAGTCAACAAAGGTGACGCAGCAAAGGGTTTCATGCTGCTAATCATCGCGCCGGTTATCTTTTGCGCGTTGGCAATTTTGGTGCTGTGACGTGGAACTTAAAACCCCGGCAACAGTAAACGGCATCGAATGGAAACTGTTCTCAATCGAGTTCAGGTCACCTGACGGCAAGTTCTCGGCGTACCTGTATGCAGTCGACCATGAGCATGCCAGTTACCAGGTGGAATCGCTCAGCAAGGGATTCGAGGTATTCGAAGTCGTCAGCCAGGAATAATAAGTATCCGGTCGCGCTTGCAGCCGGAATTTGTCGGATCAACCAGATGGAGAGAGTTATGAGCGAGCAGCCAAGCAAGATCCAATACGCCTACCAGATATTCAAGCCATCCAGCCTCGATGCCAATTTTGGCGGCGGGTTTAACTCTCGCGTTCAAGGCGTTGAGTTTGCTGATGCCATCGACGGCGCATACAAGTCAGAGCGCATGCAGGGGTGGTGGAAGGCCGACGAAATGATCAAAGAAGGAAAGATCTACTTCATTCACCCGTTTCCGCACGGCCAGTGCAAGCAAACAGGCTTCATATACGGCGGCACCTGGGCCTGCAACAACTGCCGCGCTGATGGATTCCAGAAGCCTTGGTGGGCCATCCGTGTGATGAAAGACGGCAACGCCTGGTGCGTGGTCGGCGAAGGGTTTGAGGACCTGCAGTCTTCGTCCAACTACGCATTCGGCGATACCCGAGAAGAAGCACTCAACGCCTACGCCGAACTGATGAATCAGGCGGTAGCCGCCTAACCCCAAACCCTGGAGGTCGCCATGCATAGCTGTACTGAAACTCAAGCGGTGTGCCGAGGTTGCGGCCTCAAGTTGCGAGGATCGCCTTACTACAAGGGCGGGCTGGCCTATCACCCAAACCCCGGAGGAGAAGTCTACGCCTGCTATTACGGCGGATGGGTTTGCTCTCGGTCGTGCGAGGTCAGGGCCTGCGTTGAACTTGAAGGCTCTATGCCTGGTTGCTCAACCGTAAACAGCTATCAGCGCCTATCTCAAGAGGCGAAGAAAAGAATCGAAGGCCATTGGCCGGGGGCAGCATGAGCGCATGGATCAAGTGCAGCGACAGGCTGCCGCCAATTCGGCAGAAGGTTCTGGTGTATCGCCTGGGTAAGAAGACCAACGACGGTCCTTTCTTCGCCATGACCTGCGGTAACGAGCATCGGCCGTGGCGCTACATCGACGGCGACCGCTGCGACATCATGCCCACGCACTGGCACGAAATTCCCGCCCCGCCCACCGACTGACCCGCCACCCTGGAGGCAACCATGAACGCAGCACTGAAGGAGTTATCAGCATGAAATGCCTATTCATCGGCGGTCCAAAGGCTGGCATGCTGATTGATGTCGACCCTAGAGTGAACAGGGTGGAGTTCCCAGTCCATCCGCCAGTCCAATGGGTTAGTGAGCACGAGGAGCTTCCAAATCTTTCGTACGGGAAGATCGCCTACAAACTCGACTTCGCAAAGGACGGAAACGGTAATCGGCATGCCATGTATGTCCTAGGCGGCTCAGGCGACCCACTGATTCAGCTCATGGAGTTTTACGCGCAGGCCAATCACAAAACCGCTTGACCGGCTTGCGATAATCACTTAATAATTAAACCCCAAACGCAATACCACCAACGCAGGAGCAATACCAATGATCAAACGATGGGCTTCCTACCTGGCACTCGCGATGTGCGCGTGCTTCGTCTCGTTCCCGGCATCGGCCGTCGAGCGGACGGTTTCCTACCTGGCACAAACCTTCGATCACGTCGGCGAATTCCACGGCGCCGCAATGACGCGACTCGAACTCGGCCTCGCCAGTTGGCGAACGGGCGGCGAGAATACCTCTGACCTGAAATCGAACCTTCGCGCTGAAAGCAATCACTTCGTCCAGGTCTCGGCCACTCCGGTCGGCGTTCCTGACTGGGATCTTCGCGTCAACTCCTGAATACTCGGCCTCGACCGTATAGAAAAATCCCCGACACTGATCGGGGATTTTTTATGGATCCAACAAATTAGCTTTCCGACCACCCAACTGCTACGCTTTCCGCGTCCAAATGGAGTGACGGTCATGGCTGATATCAATTTCAAAGTTCTTTGGGGTCCGCTGAAAAAGCTCGTTGACATGCTCGACGGTACGCATGGCGAAAAGATCGTGGCTCAGCCTCCCTTCGACCTGATGACTGATCACGGAACTGGCCCTAGCCGCCGTATCCGTGTTGACCCAGGCCAGACCGGTTTCTTCGCTGGTCGCATGTTTCGGTCATATATCGAGCTGGTCATCCCGGTTGCCGGCCCCTCAGTTCAGTTCAGATTCACCAGTCCAATTGACTTCATCCTGTGGGCTCAGCGTCTTGAGCTGACGCAGGGCGCCATACGCTTCGAAATATTCACTGGTGCCACTTCGACCGGCTCATGGACGGCTATTCCTGTCATCGGCGTGAACCGCATGGGCGAGCGCCCCACCCCTTTCTATGCATCACAGGTCACGCTTGAGACTGGCGGCAATTTCACGGGCGGAACTCCGGTTGATTTGATGCTGATACGCAGCGGAACCAACCAGGGGAACAGTTCAAGCCAGAATGCGGGCGGAGAAACAACAGAGCGAGGTCTCGGAGCTGGCGTCTACCATGGCAGGTTCAGCACTCTAACCGGTGGCATTGCCTCTATTGACGCCGCCCAGCTCGTATATTCGTTATACTGGGAAGAGCGCGTATAGATTGCGTCCGCCAGCGTTGCGTGACTTGAACATTTTCGTCGCGTATTATCGTCTGCACTATTTGACGGAATCAATCCATGTCCTTTCTAGATCGCCTGAAATTCTGGGAAAAGCCCGAGATCAAGTCAGGCGGTCGCGTCTCCGAGATTCCTATTCAGCGTGGCTCGCTGATGGATATGATCTTTGGCAGCGGCAGGATGACTCCGCAAGCCGCCATGGAGTTCTACCGGACGTCCTCCAGCGTTGCCATTGCCGTCGACATGATCGCCGACGAGGTTGAACACCTTGAGCCGGTCATCAGGACTGAAGACGGCAAGTATATTCAGGATCACGATCTGTTGCGTCTGCTGAAGTCTCCGAATGGCTTCGACAACTGGTCGGGGTTCATCGGAGCATCCGCCAGGCATTACCTGCTGACCCGCGAATGCTTCTACTACGGTGGCGGCGGCGTAAGTCGGCCTCCTCTCGAAATGTTCGCCGTAAAGCCGCAGACGATCTCGACCATTGAGAATGCTGCCGACCGGTATCCGCAGATATTCATGGTTACTGACGGCCGAGCCAGCGGAACGTATACCCGCCTGGAGAAAGCCAGAAAGGTCAACTATTTCGACGGCAACCTACGCGAACTGTTCCGCGTCCACGGCTTCAGCTCGCGCACCGATGAGACTCGGGCGGATAGCCCGCTTGAGGCCGTTGCCCTGGAAGCCAAGCAGCAGATCCAGGGTCGAGTCCATAACCTGGCGCTGCTCGATAACGGTGGCAGGCTGTCGCTGATCGTTCAGTTCAAGGACGCAATGAGCGAGGACGAGCACATTGCCCGTCGCGACAGTCTGAATCGCACGCTATCCGGTGCCGGTAATGCTGGCCGTATCGCCGTCGTTTCGTCTAGCGACATGGAGATCAAGGAAGCCGGCACCAATAACAAAGATATGGATTATGCGGTTCTCGATCAGGTTGCCCGCGAGGCTCTGTTCCTGCGTTACAAGATCCCTCTTCCACTGGTAAGCAACGACGCCGCCACTGATAACAACATGTCACACGCGGTCTTTCAGCTCTATGACCGTTGCGTTCTGCCGCTTGCTGATGTCCTTCTTGATGGTCTTGGCCGATTTCTGCTACCTCGTTATGGCCTGGATCCCGCGCGAGCCTGTATCACGTTCAACCCGGAATCGATTGATGCTCTGGTGTCGCGCCGCGTTGATATGCTGCTGGCCCGCCAGAAACTGGGGGTCGAGACGATTAACGAGCTGCGCGCTCAATTGCCGAACCGTGAGCCTATCGAGGGCGGCGATACCCTGTATCAACCTTCGACGATGGTCCCGGTTGGCGTGGACCTGTTTACTGATGACAACGTTGATGCGGCGACCGAGGCGGCTCGGTTGCTTGAGGAGGACGCGAAGAATGCTGACCGATGAAGAAAGAGAAATCCTGGAGTTGACGGCTGCTCTCTGGAATCGCATAAAGTCGCTTCCGGTTCTTCATGTCGCAGACATTTCCGAAACTGCGCGTGATATTCATGACATCCAGAACAGAATCGCTGCAAGACCAGTGATTCGTGCGAGCCTGAATGCCAAGCCGTAACGAAATCCTGACCCGCGAGGTCACGGAGAAGCTGCGGCTCGAAGCCATAGTCAAGCCAGGTATCCGCAAGATCTTCAAACGAGTCGTCGATGACTTCCGGGTATCGGTCGCCAGGACTGGTCAGGTACCGTCGCTGTCACGCCACCGCACTTCATTCGAAACGCTACTTGAGGATCATTATCGCCGAGTGCAGAAGTCCTTTGGCGGAATGATCCTCAAGCAAAACAACGTGACCACCTATATGGCGCTTCGATCCAAGCAGGCCAAGCAGAACGATGCCGAAGAAGAGTCGCGCATCAAGGAGCTGATTGCCGCCATATTCCTGCTATGGGATGACGAGCGCGCACCAGTCCAGGCCGATATCATTGTCGCGACAACAGTTCGTGATATGGGTGACGCCATAGACCAGGGACGGCAGGCTATGCGCGAGGATGGCACGCCAATAGAGAATCGTTCGCTTGCCGCCGTTGCCGCTGCTATCCTGTTGCGCATTCTTCGTGGTCGTGTTGATCTGATTGCGGTAACTGAGACTCAGGCTGCTGCCGAGGCTGCCAAGGCTATCGAGGCTTCGACTGTTGGTGGCGTGACGGTGCCAGGTATTCCGGTTCCACGTGATGCGCCACCTATTTTCCAGCCGCCTGCGATTCCAGGGCCAAGACCGCTTCCGACTATCCCGGATGCCACTCCGCCAGGCGCGCCAGCTCAACCGGAAGATCCTAAACCTATTGAGAGGCCAGAGCCAACGGCGCCAAAGGTATTAAAAAAAAGTTGGCTGGACATGCGCGACAAAAGAGTTCGTCCTACGCATGTCGAAGCTGGGCGCAGATATGGTGCGGCGTCTATTCCTGTGAATGAAGCGTTTATTGTTGGCGGTTCGCGTATGATGTACCCAGGTGACACTTCGCTAGGCGCGCCGGTTCGCGAGATCGCGCATTGCCGATGCAGTGCGCAATATATATTTTGAGGGTTTACCGATGAAAAAGATGGTAGTTCCATTTGAGGTTAAGGCGATCACCGAAGATGAGGACTATTACATCTTCGAAGGCTATGCCAGCACGTTCAACAATGTGGATCGCGGCCTTGATGCTGTGATGCCTGGCGCATTCCGCGAAACCATCAACGAACTGATGGCGAGCGAGAAGACCGGTAAGCTTCCGGCTCTGTGGCAGCATGACACCGAAATGCCCATCGGCAGCTATGTCGAGCTTCGCGAAGATGCTCGCGGCCTGTTCGTCAAGGGTCGCCTGCCGAAGTCCGACACTTTTGTTAGCGGTCGAGTTATCCCGCAGATGAAGGCGGAAAGCGTGTCCTGCATGTCCATCGGGTACTCGACACTGGACTACGTGATCGAAGCGGGTGTCCGACTGCTGAAGACGCTGAAGCTGTGGGAAATCTCTCTGGTCACGACGCCAATGAACCCTCTTGCCGTCATCACCGGGCTGAAATCCAACGCGGCTTTCCACGACTTGCCTGTCGCTCCCCGCGACCAAGAGTGGGACGCCGAAGCCGCCATGGCCCGCGTCAAGTTCTTCCTGGAGTCCGCTGAAGAGCCAAGCGAATCATTCCGCAAGGCCTTCCTGTGGTCGGACGCCAAGAACGCCGAAGACTTCGACGGCTACAAGCTGCTGATTGCCGATGTGATCGACGGCAAACTGACTGCCGTGCCTCGCGCCATCTTCTCGGCTGCCGCTGCCAGCGCCAAGGGAATAACCAATATCCCCGAAGATGACCGCGATGCAGTTGTGGCGAGCATCGACAACTACTACGGCAAGATGGATCTGGACTCGCCGTTCAAGAAATCTGGCGTCCGTCTCGATGACCTTTCCATCCTGACTGAAAGAGATCTTGAAAAACTCTTTCAGTCGGGCGTATCCTTCACAAAGCAAACATCCAAGCGCCTAGCATCCGCGCTTAAAACTTTTCTTCGAGACGAAGGGAAGTCAGGGGGTCGGGACGATCCTACCGGAGCAGCAGTTGTAACCGAGCTGAAAAGCTTGGCCGAACTGATGAAAACCCTGACTACTCAATTTGAAGGAAAGTGACATGACTACTGATGTCAATGCGGAAGCGCTTCAGGCCGTAAAGGCTCTGCGCGATACCGTCGAAAAATTCGGCACCGAGTCCTCGCAGTTCAAGAGCATGGTGGATGCCACCAATACCGCTCTGGAAAAGCAGGAAAAGGCCAGCCAGGAATTCACCAGCCAGCTCGCTGAAGAGCGCAAGGCTGCTGTTGAGCTGAAAGAGCGCATCGACGGCCTGGAGCTGGAGCTGTCCCGCAAATCTAGCGGCACTGGCGCTGGCTACAAGGAAACTCCCGAGTACAAAGCTCTCCAGCTTTACGCTCAGAAGGGCCTGGACGCACTCAGTGTTGAGCAGAAAGCGACTCTGCGCACCGACATCGGCACCCAGGGCGGTTACCTGACTATGCCGGAAATGGACAACATGATCATCAAGAAGATCACCGAGATTTCTCCGGTGCGCTCTGTTGCTCGCGTCCGTACCGTCGGCAGCAAAACCCTGTCCATCCCGACCCGTGTCACCATCCCGGTTGCCAGCTACGAAGGCGAAGCCGCTGCTGGCGGCGAAAGCAACTCGACTTATGGTCAGGAAACTCTGACCGCGTACCGCCTGACCGTGACCGTGCCTTACACCTACGATCAGCTCATTGACTCGGAATTCGACATGGAATCCGAGATCATGAACGACGTGGCCGAAGCGTTCGCCTTCACCGAGGGCAACAAGTTCGTCCTGGGTACTGGCGCCAAACAGCCTGAAGGCTTCCTGGCAAACGCTGCCGTGGTTGCCGATGCGCGGACCTCGCTCAACAGCGGCGTGATCAGCGGCGACGACGTCCTGCTGCTGGCTGGTGACCTGAAGGTTGGCTACAACCCGATGTACGCGATGAATCGCCAGACCCTGGCGCTGTTGCGTACCCTGAAGGGCTCGACCAACGACCATTACCTGTGGCAAGTAGGCCTGGGCCCAACCCAGCCGAACACCCTGGCGGGCGCGCCGTACATCCTGATGCAGGACATGCCATCGGTTGCGGCCAACTCGTTGAGCCTGGCCTACGCCGACTTCATGCGCGGCTACACCATCATCGACCGGACCGGCCTGCAAGTGATCCGCGATGACGTGACTCGCAAGAAGAACAACATCATCGAACTGACCTTCCACCGCTACAACCACGGTCAAGTGGTTCTGCCGGAAGCGTTCAAACTTCTGAAAACCAAGGCATAAGGGGGTCGCCATGTTCCAGGTATTTGATCTGCATAACGAAGCGACCAGCCGTTTGGGCCTGAGCGTTGCCGCTATCTCCACCAACACCACCACGAGCGGCGCGATCATCGATACCGCTCACTATGAGTCGCTGGAGTTCTATCTGATCTCCGGCACCGTTACCGACGGCACCTACACCGCGCAACTGTGGCACGGCAATGACTCCGGTCTTTCCGATGCCGTCCAGTTGACCGGCGAAGAAGTGCTTGGCTCGGCGGTGTTCGTGGCAGCCAGTGACAACGCCACCGCTCGCATCGGCTACGTCGGCAAGAAACGCTACGTGCAACTGCGTATCGTTTCGACTGGCGTGACCACTGGCGGCACCATGGGTGCGGTTGCCGTGCTCGGTACTCCGCATCACGCTCCGGCGGCCGCTTCGGCGTAAGCTGTAACGGTGATATGATGAAGGGGCTTTCGAGGCCCCTTTGTTTTATGAGGTGAAAGATGATCAAGATTCTAAAATCCGGCAACTGGGCACTTGGCGGCACGCAAGTCGTCGAGCTGACCGCAGGCGATGAAAAGAGTTTCGGCGCATCGGATGATTTCGATATCGTCGAAGCCGGCTGGGCTGAATGGGTGAAGGTCGAGCCAAAAGCCAAGGCCGATGCGCAACCTGAAGTCCGCAAGGCGCGGGCTAAGTAATGACCGACCGCTACGAGGTAGCCGCTCCGGCTGGCCTGGCGGTGTCGCTGAACACCGTCAAGCTGTTCCTGAAAATCGACGTATCGGATACCTCTCGCGATACCGAACTGACCTTGTTGACGGCTGATGCCATCGACATGGTTGAGCGCTACACCAATCGCCTGCTTTCGCCGCGTACCGTCCTGGGCAAGTTTGACTCGTTCACGCCTGGCGACTGCGCCATGCCTTACGATTATCTGTGGCTGCGTCGGGCGCCTATCAATGACGGCGCCGTTACGCTGGTCCAGTTGATTGGCAACGATGGCACCGAGACTGTTGCGCCTGCTGACTACCGACTCAAGCCGTTCGACGAGCAGGGGCGCCTATACCTTATTCGCGGAATCGGTGTGCCTGATTCTTTCGAGCCGTATCCGATGCGAGTCACGTTCACTGCTGGCTATGCGAATGAGGCGGCGATTCCTCCGGCGCTAAAGCAAGGGTTGCTTGAGCTGATCGCATACTTCGACGCCAACCGTGGCGATTGCGGCGGATGTGGTGAGGCTGGTGGCGGTTGTAATGCGCTTGGCATTCCTCAGTCGATTCAGGCTAAGTTGGCAATGTTCCGCATTCTCAGGGTGTTCGCATGAGTTGCTCAACGCTGCGCCTCCCGAAGGTAAAAATCTGCCTAGGCGATCTGCGCCACAAGATCCAACTGGCGAACCGAGCAGCCGAGGGACAAACTCCGGGCGACTGGGATAGCAGCGGGATTGTGTTCACGCCATACGCCACCGTCTGGTCTGGAATTCGTACCACTGCTGGTGTGAATGCTGGTGTCGCAAGATTTGCTGGTACGGTGATCGACCCAAATGCCACGCATCTGTTTTTTCTCAAACACAGGACCGACTGGCGCAACATTGAAGCCGGTAATGTCTTCGTGCTGATGGGCGCGGATCGTAGATTCCGAGTGCTGCGAGTCGATAACGTCAACGAAGACTCGATTTACGATATGATCCAGGCTACTGAGCGCGGTGAATCTGAGGCGGGGCAGGCATGATCAGCATCCAGGAGGCATCAACCAACGACCGCTTCCTGCTGAAGGTGCTGATCGCCGAGCGAGCCACCAACGTCGCCCTGACTGCCGCCTGGAAAGAAGTCGGCACGCTGCTGACGAACAAACTACGCTACATGATCCGCAACGGCCCTCGAACCGGGCGGGTCTACACGTTTCGCGGTCGCAAGCATCAGGCTTCGGCACCTGGCGAGGTTCCGGCGAATCGGACGGGCAGGCTCGCCAATAGCGTCGATTACGAGGCGACCGGACATCATACGATGGTGTTTGGCGAGCGAGCTGAATACGCTGGCTGGCTCGAAACCGGCACCAAGAAAATGGCGCCGCGCCCGCACCTTCAGGTAGCCGTCACCGAAATGCAAACCGTGACCATGCAAACCCTGGTCAAATTCATCGCCGAGGCATACAAATAATGATTACGCCCCGCGACGTCATGGCTCATCTGTGGCGCTACTTGCCTTCCGTGACAAGCCTGTTCAACGAGTCGCTGACCGTTACGTCGGCGACCGTTGCGTCTGGCGCCATCACCGGAACGATTGCCAGCGGTACGCCAATTGTCGGTCAGACACTCCTACTGTCCGGCGTCAAGGTCCGCAACCCGATCACCGCTTACATCGACAACGGCGACGGCACCGCTCGATTCACGACGGCCAACGACCACGACCAGACCGAGCCACGGCAGCGCCTGGATACGCAACAGCTCACACTTGGCGGCATCACACCTTCAATCTGGAATGGTGCCCACGACATCCTTGGCGTACCGAATCGCCGGACGTTCGAGATTGCCATTCCTGCTGGCGCGACTGCTCCGACTGTTCCCGGCTATCTGATTGAGCAACCAACTGGCGTCCTGGGCATCGGGACCGTTTCCGCTGTCGTCGGCACTACGGTAACCATCCAGCCAGCCGAAGGCATCTTCCACTATGACGGCGCCATCGACACAATTACCGTCAACACCAAGATCCGCGCCAGGGCGGCGGCAGACATCACTCGCGCCGAGGCGATCTACACCAAGCAGGGCAATGGAAAGCCGTTCATCTTCGTGATCATGACTGACGTCTCTGTCAGCAAGGATCGTCACACGCCGAACGACGGCCTGGCAACTTTCACGAAGCAGGACATGCGCTTGCTGCGACTTCTTCAGAACTTCGCTGTTGCCGTGTTCATTCCGACAACAAATGACGTCGGTGGTGACAATGCTCAGCACATGGCGTACGGCGAGATATATGAAGCCCTGACCAAGATATTCTACGGCTTCGGATTCTCCGACCAATCGGCAATCCAATACGTGACAGTTTCGGCGGGACACGGGCCAGGCCTCTATAATTCGGCCTATTACCTGCACGTATATGACTGGCAAGTTCCGAATGTGGTAACCTTTGAGTCGGGCTTTGACGGGCAGACCCCGTTCATAACCGACGTTGCATTCCGGGATATCAACCAGTCCCTCTATGTAAACGACAGCGACAAGGCCATAATGTCTATGGCGTTAGACTTGGATGAAGAGCCGCTACCATGATCAAGACAGTTACGATTGAAAACAAGAGCATGGTTAGCTTGCACGGCCTGAAGCCTGGCAAGCAGGCCATCATCGAAGTTGACGCCAACGGTACGCCACTTGAGCAACACTGGCGCCGCCGCATGGCTGACAGCAAGACCGATGGCTGCATCGCCGTCATCGAAACTCCTGGCGAAGTCGCCACCGAGAACAAAACCGCCAAGGCGACCACGAAGGAGGCCAAGTAAATGGCTGCTACCAGCAATCCGCGCATCAATATCTCACTGCTGCCAGCGGCAATCGTGGACGCTTTCGCGGATCGCCGCGATTTGCTCGTCGGCGTGCTGCCTACTGCGGCAACCGCAACTTCTGGCGCCCTGATCAGTAACGTCAACGCCATGACCCTGGCGCAGAAGCGCGCCGCTTTTGGGTCTGGCGAGCTGTTCGGTCGCGTCGAAAAGTGGCTGGCCGCCAACGCTGGCAACAGTCCGCTTGACGTCATCGGTATTGATGAGGCGGGCGGCGGCACTGCGGCTACCGCTGTCGTAACTTTCACCGGCACCGCGACCGCAGCCGGCACTGTCACGCTGTCGGTCGTCGATGAGTTCTTGTTCACGGTTACCGTGCAAGTTGCGGTCGGCGCAACCGCCACCGTGATCGCCGCCGCCGTCGATACCGCCCTGGATAACTTGGTGGATGCACCTTTCACGTCCGCTGCTCTGGTTGGCGCTGTGACCGTGACCGCCAAGGAAAAAGGCACTGTTGGCAACTACTACGGCATCAAGATCGACCTTCAAGTCGAAGGCGTGACCCAGGCGCTGACTGGCTGGGCTGGCGGCGCCACCGATCCGACGCTCACCACTATCTTCGACGTAATCACCGGAATCCGTTACACCGGTATCAGCTGGCCTGAATACTGGGTCGCGAATCTGAGCATCGTGAAAACCTTGCTGGAAGCACGCTTCAATGCCGCCAACGAGATCGCTGACGGCACCGCTTTCATCGGTCGCAGCCTGACCTACGCCAACGCCCTGACTGCCGTCTCCACCGAGAACAGCCAGGTCATCGTGATGGGTGGCAACAATAAGTTGACCACCCTGACTCACATCGGCCCGGCAGTTCTTCAGCCTGCCGACTGGACCATGGCCTACTTCATGGGCGTCCGCGCTCGCCGCCTTACTCCTTCGGCGCCGATTGCTGACTTCATCGTGACCACTTCAGGTCAATTGGATGCGTTTGGCGGCCCCGCACTGGCCTCGCTGCCATATTTCAATACTCCGCTGGCTCGTACGTCTCTGGCTTCCACGGCAGTCCTATACAGCGCTGCCGAGCAAGTTGACCTGGAGCAAAAAGGCTTCACCACCTTCGGCGTGAACATCGCGTCCAGCGCCATGATCATGGGTCCGGTGACCACCAACTGGGTTACCGATGCCAGCGGTAACGAGAATGTCTCGTTCCACTACCTGAACTACGTGGATACCGGCTCGGCTTGCCGTGAGATCTTCTGGAAGACACTGCGCAGCACTTTCTCCCAGTCGCGTTTGACTGAGGGCGACTTGATCCCCGGGCGCTCCATGGCGAACGCCGAAAGCATCAAGGCCGAGTTGCTGCGGATCTACCGCGTCTTGTCCGGGCAGGCCCTTACTCAGGCCGGCGATGACGCCGAACGGTACTTCAGCGATAACACCGTCGTGACCATCAGCCTGGCAACCGGGACCGCGACAATCACCGGCCCGCTGCCAATCGTCACCCAACTGCGCCAGCTCGACTACGCGCTTCAGTTCTCGTTCAGCGTCGGCTCGACCGGCACGCAAGTGACCTTTTAAGGAGGCGTCATGTCCATTACTCTTTCGGTCCCGTCGGTCATCGTCAACAACGAGACGATTGCGATTGTTCCAAACAGCTTCACTTACGACGGTGGCGAGGGCGAAATCAACGTTCGCGCCGCGTCGGGTGGCGGCAACAACATCGAGTCCGTTCACTCGGTCAACGCCGAAGGAAAGATCGGTGGCTGCAAGTTCGATCTGTACCTGACCCCGGACCTGGATTCCAAAATCCGCGCCTGGAAAAATCAGGTAGGTCAGAACAATATCCAGTTCGTCCAGCGCATCAGCGGCGGCGGCAACGTGACTCGCTCACTGAGCCGGCAGTCGCTGATCAACGCTGTCGAGCGAAACGCATCGTCTGACGGCGTCGTGTCGCTGGAATTCAAAGGCGATCCGATGGCTGGCGTGTAAGCGCTAGCTGAGAATATGGCCGCGTCAATTGCGGCCAGAACAAACGACAGGGGCGACATATGATTCACGAAGGCACAACCGATTTCTTTTCCGAGCATGAGGTGTCGTACAGCGCCAAGGGGGTTTCGAAGGAGACCCATAACTTCGTGCTGCGCGAGCCGAGTATGGAGCACGCCAAGTTCTACATGCCGATCAAGCAGCTCGTCATGAAGGCTTTCATGGCTCTCGGCGAAAAGCACCGCAACCAAAGCGATGATCTTTCCGGCGAAGAAGTGAAGGCTATCGAGGACGACCACGAAGAGAAGAGCGAAGAGGCCGCCGAAACCCTTGGCGCCGTATTCTTGATCTCCGATGTCGTGGACGTCTCGAACTTCATGGAGACGTTCCGGGCGATGGCCTGCATGGGCGGCAACAAGCCTATCGTTATGCTGGACGGCGAGCAGCGCATGACCGACGCCATCTGGAGCGGCATGCACCCCGACGACGGCTGGAAGATGGCTATTCGGTGGACATCTTTTTTCGCTATGCCCTCGGTAGGCGGCCAGAAGACATTGTCGAACAAGCCGTCTACATTTCAAGGGCAAGCGAAGGTGGTATAAGCTACGACGCGGCAAAGCAAATGCCGATATGGGAGCTTGAGCAAGTCAGCAGGCACCTGAAAGCAATCAATAGCAAGCCAAGGGGCCGCTGATGGCGTTCAACATTGCATACACCTATCAGCTCATCGATAAGTACACGGCCCCGATCCAAAAGATCATCGCCGCCACTCGTGCGCATACTCGTTATCTGAAGGAAAATCAGGACGCCCTAAAGGCGACCAATACTCTCCTGAAAAAACTGACCGTGGATAGTGGTAAGACAGGAACCGCTTTAACTCGCCTTTCCAATAGGAGTGAGCGCCTGAATGGGGCGCTCAAGGCGCTTCAGCACAACAATGCTTTTGATCATCTGGCGAGCCAAGCCAAGCTTTTTAATGAGCAGATTGATCGCATGCACCGTGTCAGGCCGAACATTCCTGGCTTTGGCCCTGGAGCTGGGCAAGGCGGCATTCCTGGCGCTTCTGGAGGCGGTCACGGTACTGCCGTCCGATCAACTAGAAACAGACTTTCTCGTTTTGGCGCCGCCGCATCCGGGCTTACCGGTATCGGCGCTGGCATCGGCATATCAACCGTCATGAAGCAAACGGCGGCCGTCGAGAACGCGATGATCGACATGGGCCGCGCTACCGATTTGCCTGCTGCCGAACTCAAGAAGTTTGAAGAGCGTTTCATGACGCTGTCCGAGCAGATCGGTATCAGTACCGACAAACTCGCCATCATGGCGTTTGAGGGGTCTAAGACTGGTATCGATACCAAGGATCTTGACCGCTATGTCAAGTTGACTGCGAATGCTGCTGTTTCTTTTGAGATTCTTGAGCAAGAAGCTGGTCGCGCCCTAGGTTCGATCAAGGCGAAGATGAGCCTTAATATCGGCCAGCTCGAAGAACTGATGGATCGCGTTAACTTTGTCGCTGACGCCACTTCTGCCGACGGCGAACGTATGATCAATATCATCGAGCGATTGTCTGGTACATTCAACACGCTGCACCTTAAGCCAGAAGTGGCGGCAGGATTCGCTGCAATCGCCGACCAACTGGAGACATCTCCGGAGCTGGCGGCGTCCGGCATGAACATGGTCATCAGCAAGATGATGCAGTCTTCGACTCTCGCCAAGAAGATGTTCGAGGCTCCGGCTGAGACGATGAAATCTGTCTTCCAGAAGCTGGCTAAGCTGCCAGAGGCCAAACGGATTGCCGTCGCGACAAAAATGTTCGGCGCCGAGGCGGCCAGGTTCGCCATTAAGATGGCTGGCAACATGGATCTGTTCGACGCCACCATGAAGAAGGCTGCCGACTCTAAGGCAATGGGCAGCATGGAGCGCGAGATGGCCTCCAAGCTCAAATCCCTGTCGATGCTCTGGAAGAACATGTCGAACGCCGTCACCAACGTCATGGTGGCGATTGGCGAGGGCCTAGCGCCTGATATCAAGCGGTTTGGCGAGTATCTGCGTGAGGTTACGCCGCAGATTCGTGAGTTTGTGCGCGAGCATCCAGAGATCGTTAAGTTCGCTGCTGGCATCGTCGCTGTCGTGGCGGCTATTACCCTGGCGGTTCCGATTGTCTGGGCTCTGTGGTCAGCCTTCTCATTTGTCGCGGCAGCACTGGTACTGATTGCTTCGCCGCTCGGGTTGGCGGTGGCCGGAATAGCCGCATTAGGAGGAGCTATTGCTTGGCGATGGGACGACTGGGTTGCGTCAGGCCATCCAGTTCCAGAGCTGATAGGATCTATTGCTGATCGGGTCGGTCGCCTTATCAGTAAATTCACGGAAATAGCCAACGATAGCCCGCTGCTGAGCAGGGTGCTGGCTCTGGTTGGTAAGGCCTTCGATGCTATCGGTTATTCATTGGCTATCCCGCTAAAACTGCTGGACGCCTATCTGGCCGTCCTTGAGAAGATCGTTGGAACCCAAGACAAGGTTAAGACTTTGGGCGTCATGGCAGGAGCCGGTCAAAACATCGGCAGTCTGACGCCGCCAAATATCAACTCGGCGCTGAGCCTCGACAAAATCATTGGCGGGCAAAACAATCAGACAACCGTTGGCGGTACAATCAGGGTCCAGGCCGAACCTGGAACCAAGGCGACGATTCAGCAGCCGAGCTTGCCGACCGGTAACAACGTGAGACTTGCCCAATGACCGACGTCTATACCCAGCGACTTGCCCAGGCATCCTGGCGTGGCGTCGTGTTCTCGGTTCGGTCTGAGGATCTGCCAAGCGGTGGCCGCAAGACGGCGCTCCATGAGTTCCCGAACAGCGACGAGCGATTCGTTGAGGATCTTGGCGAGATCCCGCAGCGTTTCACTGTTACAGCGTTCGTCCATGGCCTTGACTGGCTGGAGCGAGGGCAAGCCCTTGAGAATGCGTTGCGTACTGCCGGCCCTGGCCGCTTGGTGTTGCCGACATTCGGCGCATGGACTGTGTGGGCGCTGCCCTACAGCAAGACAGCATCGCAGACCTCTGTAGGCGAGATAGAGTTCCAACTTGAGTTTGCGACCAGTCGTGCCGTCGCCGGAATTATTGAATCGCAGCCGGCTCCAGAAATGGTCTTTGCTGCCGGCGACAATGCTCGCGGCGCAATTGGCGGCGCGTTCGGTGGTATCTTCAGTGCGCCAGGCGACTCGCTTGGATTCGGCGCCATGCTTTCTGACATCACGTCAGTCTGCAACGATACATTCTCGGCGGTCTCATCGCTGATGAATGCCGAAAGCCTTGGCGAAATGACGAGTGCTATCAGGAGCCTTCTCGGGAATGCGGGCGGCCTGCTTGGCGACCCCATACAGCTCGGTCTTGAGTTCTTCGGTATCGATGAGGATGCGCCAGGGCTGTGGCAGATCATTAGCGAAGGGCTTGATGCTATCGATGCGGTAAGTGCTCTCCTGAATTTTGCCAATGCGTTTGGCAACAATCTAGCCTTGATCCAGTCAGACTTTGACAGCGACTCAAAGGTATCTCCGGTATCCGGCATATCCCTTTGGGCGGCCACTACCACCGACCGGATCGACCGCAACGACGGCAGGACGGCAATCGTTGAGTCTAATCGTTTGGCAGCCCTGGTGGCAGCCTATGAGCAGGCGTCTAACGGCGACTATCAGACCATCAGTCAGATCCAGACCGTCCGCACCGACCTTGAAGACGTGTTCGCCGAAATGATGCGCGTAGATGCCCAGGACGTCGGCTCGGTTCCAGCCAATCGCGAGGTACGCGAAGCCATGGACGAACTAAGGATTCGCGCCCTTGCTGTCCTGGATCAGAAGGCTCAGTCGGCATGGCTTACCGCGCAGATAATTCGTACGGGACCGCTTGCCGCACCATCGCTGACCTACTTGCTGTATGCTGAGTCGATCACTGACGACCTGGATAGCCGGACCTTGCAAATCAGACAGTTGAATCAACAGGTGTCGTCGGTCTCCATGGCTGGCGAGCTGACAGTGTTGCGAGGCCAGAATGCTTGAGATCAGGCATAACGGCATCGCCTATACAATGTGGGAATCGGCGACCTTCAATCGATCCCTGGATAGCAACTGCGGTCAGTTCTCGATCACCAGCAGCAACCCTTTCAATCAGTCGTACCCGTTGCGCATAGGCGACAGGGTGCAGATCATCATCAACGGCATTTCTGTCATCAATGGGTTTGTCGACAAGATCACGGCGTCGGGCAGCCTGGATGGACACCGTCTGAACATTGCTGGCCGCGACAAGGTTTCCGACCTAATTGATAGCTCGGTTCCTGACTCCGTGAAGTCGATCAAGGGCCCTATTAGCCTGAAGGCCATGGCCGAACGAATCATCGCAGCGCTAGGGGCTGGCATCAAAGTTATCGACGATACCGGTGGCATCGAGAGTTTCGGCGCTGATGACCTTCAGGCTGCCGAGAGCGGCCAGAAGTGCATGGACTTCCTGGTCTCGTTTGCCAGGAAGCGTCAGGTCTACCTGATCACTAATGGCAATGGCGACCTGGTGATATTCAAGCCAAGAAACCAGAAGCTTCGCACGCAGTTGCTGCATCGCCATGCCGGCCCGAACAACAACGTCAAGAGTGCTGAGCTCGTGCTTGACGTCAGTGCCAGATTCAACAAATACGTGGTTCGCACGCAGAGCAATACGGCGGCCGACCCGTTAGCGGGTTATGACGCCGAATCGGTTTCGGTCACTGGCACCGCTATCGATCCAGAGATCAGGACGTCGCGCTACCTGGAGATCCAGGGCGAGCAGTCCATGACATCCGGCGAAGGTACTGAGCGCGCCAAAGAAGAGTCCAACCTGCGCCGAGCCAAGGGATTGACCTACACGGCAACGCTTGTCGGAGACTCGCAGGTTGACGGGTCACCATGGAATATCGGTTATCTGGTTGACGCTTTCGACGACTACAATGGTGTCCGAGGCGAGCTGTTGATGTTCGCCATCGCCACGTCAATCGATATTTCTGGCGGCTCGGAAACCGTTGTTGGGTGCAGTCCGCCAGATGCATATCGAGCCAGAGCCAAGCCAAGCCGGAAGAGTCGACGCAAGAGCAAAGAAGATCCGTTCGCGGGGTTCCTATGAAAGATGCAAGACTGAAGACTGGCATGCTCGAATCCGTGGATGATTCCGGCAACGTTCGGCGAGGCACAGCCACATGGCTCGGCAGGACCGGGCAGCCAATCCAGGTAGCCGGCATCTACGGACTGGTCAGCAATCCGCCAGCCGGGAGCCAGGTTCTATTGTTGCCTCAGAACGGCCAAGAATCAGCATCTATCGGGCTGGCTGATCATCCAAAGTTGCGGCCTGTCCGCGATCTGGAGGAGGGCGAAGTCGCGCTCGTTAACTACCTGACCAAGTCTCACGTCATATTCAAGCAAAATGGCGACATCGAAGTGTTCACGGAAGCCGGGAACCTGATTGCCGCCATTACCGGGAATATCGAGGTCACTGCCACCGGAAACATGACGGCAACTATTTCCGGCAACTTGATGGCGACCGCCGCGCAAATAAACCTCAATGGCGTTATCATTGACGGCGGCGGAAATATCACTACTACAGGGATAGTTACCGCCAGCGATTTCATTGAGACGTAACGAGGCAACCAGATGCAAGACGTCCTCATCCGAGCCAATAGCGATGGCCTCTACGACTTTGTTGTGGAAGGCAATGAATTCGCTTCGGCTGGAGGATTTGAGACGGCTATCCCGGTGTCCCTGTTTACTGATGCCCGCGCACCTGCCGCACTGGTAGCCGAGCCGCAGAATCGTCGAGGCTGGATTGGCAATCTGATGACCGCCTCTACCATGCGTCAGCTCGGGTCAATCCTGTGGGCACTTGATCAGGCGCGCATCACTCAGGAGACGCTTAACCTGGCTCGCCTGGAGGCGCAATCAGCTTTCCAGTGGATGCTTGATGATGGCGTGGCGCTTGGCGTACTGGTTGACCTGTCTCGCTCCGCATCGGGAGCCGTAATTATTGCCATTCGGATCACGGACACATCCAACGTCGTGAGCCGCTACCAGACTCTTTGGAGGGCGACGAATGCCTCTGTCATACCCAACACTTGAGCAGCTCATTGAGATTGCCAGGGCTGAATTTCGGCGCCAGTTGCCGGATGTTGATCCGACCGTATTTGGGTCATGGGCTCGTGGGTTTATTGATGGATGCGGTGCCATGGCTCACGCCCTCGGGTTTGTCGTCCGCGATCTTGAGCAAGAACTGTTTCCGCAAACAGCAACAGGGGAATACCTAGAACGCTGGGGGGCGTACGAAGACCTGCCGAGAAACCCAGCAACCGGAGCAGCTGGGTTCGTCAGCCTAAATGGAACCGTAGGAACTGTTATCGGCGCGTCCGAGCAGTTCGTTGGCTCCAACGGTGTTGCGTACAGCGTTCTGTCGCCTGCGGCTGTTGAGACCGTGGCACTGCTGGTTTCCTCTATTACCAGGTCAGGAACTACCGCCACGGCGCAGACTCCTACGCCGCATCGGCTGGCCACCGGTATGTCGACAACCATATCTGGTGCCACGCAGCCGGCCTATAACGGTGTCTTCCTTGTCACGGTTACTGGCGCAAACTCATTTACCTATCAAGTAGCTGGAGCTCCAGCGACGCCGGCTACAGGTACTATTACGGAGACCAGTGACTTCGCATCGCTAGAAGTCCAGGCGTTGACGACCGGGCCGGGCACGAACATGCAGGCTGGCGCCACGCTGAATGTCTCGCTTGCCGGATTAGCATCCCTTGCCTACGTTCAGTTCAGCGCGCTAGGCGGGGGGGCAGATATAGAAACGGATATCGATTATCGAGACCGTATTATCGAAAGTCGATCAAACATCAGCGGTGTATTTACCGCTGATCAGATCAAGATTGCAGCGCGCACGGTGCCAGGGAATACGCGGGTATTCGTGAAGAGCCCGGTGACAGCCCTCGGTAGCGGGACTCCAGGAACGGCCGCATACAGCCCCGCTGCCGGCCAGGTCGTGGTGATAGTTATCAGGGACGATGATGAAAATATCATCCCAACGCAAAGTGTTTTGGATGAGACAAAGGCAGCGATAATCACGCAAGGCCGGCTCCCAGCCCACACCCGAGCCGCCGACGTTTTCGTGTTAGGCCCTGTCGCGCAAGTAGTAGACTTTGCGTTTTCAGCCATAAGCCCAAACACACAAACAATGAAAACCTCCATACAGAATCAGCTAGCCGCATTCTTCCAGGATAGCGTGACGTTCGAGGAAGACATTCCAGCGCCAAGTTATCAGGGCGCCATCCAGAACACGCGTGATACTGTGACTGGTGAGCGCCTTTTGTCATTCACCTTGACCACGCCGACGGCAAGTATCGTGGTAGCTGACGGCAACCTGCCCGTCCTTGGCTCGGTGACATTCGCATGATCAAATTCACAGCTCCTACCATAGAGGGGGCGGCCAGTCAGCTGGCATCTAACCTGCCAGATGGCAGATGCTGGGAGGCTAAAAATCTGCCAGGGACCAACGTCTACGCAACAATAAGCGCGTGCGGCGCAGAATTCCGCGAGATCCAAAAACAAATTGAAACCTTGGCTCGCGAATTTGACATTGCCCTGACTGATCAGCTTCTTCCTGACTGGGAGAAGTCATGCGGGCTTCCAGAGGAATGCATAGGCCAGATGGCATCGCTTGAGGATCGCAGGAATGCGGTAATCCTTCGGCTGAGAAAAATTCCTTTTGTGACAAAGGAAGAACTTGAACAACTGGCCTTTGAGCTGACAGGGCTAAGTATCACAGTTACCCCCGGGCCAGATATCGAAATGTTCGCCCTGGACTTCCCGGCAAGATTCTCAGTAGGCAACTCTTATTTCAAGCTCCACGTAATATTCAACGACACTATAGGCGGCTTCCCATACAGATTTCCCCTTCCTTTTTTGCTCGGACCGAACCAAATAATCGAATGCCTGTTCAGGCAGATCGTTTCTGCTACCGTATTGTTGATATTTGAATCGGCAAGACCCGCTGTTCCAGATCCGCTGCTCATGGATGGCTTTGCTGTAATGGATGGGACGTACGCTATGACCGGCACTCAAGTGCCAGCCTAGGAGATCACATGACAGACTTAACGCCGGTAGCATCCTTTGATAGCGTCGTACAGCACCCGACTACCGAGCTTTTGTTGGCCGGTCCTGGAGGCCCGCTTAATGCGCAGGCCCAGTCCCTGTTAAACAGATCGGAATATCTCAATAGCAAACGACTTGAGCTATCTGATACGGTAAGTGCTGGAAATGGCGCCGCGCAAATTGGCAGGGCAAATCAAGTCGTTCCAACAATAGCTGCGCTCAAGCTTTTGTTGAAGACGTCCGTGTCTGTCAATGCGTTCGTGACGGGCTACTACGCATCCGGAGACGGCGGCGGCGGCGCGTACTGGTACGACCCCAGCGATACGACTAGTGTCGACAACGGCGGCACCATTATCGTTGCGGCGGACGGCGGTCGCTGGAAGCTTGTGGTTTTCCGGCTGGTATCCGTAAAGCAATTCGGGGCAAAACCTGATGGCGTAACCGACGCGACCGCGACCATACAGAAGGCATTGGATTTTGCATTGATCGTTGGATTTGGTGACGTCGCAGATTCTTACAAGATTTCCGACAAGCTCACTCTTCGGACCGGTCATCAACTTGTCGGTGGCAATGCCACCATCACGCAAACGGCGATCCGGAAAGAAGTATTCAGGTTCGACTCAAAAACAGACATAAATATATCAGGCTTTATCTGTCAGGGTGTCGGGACAGACTTTAACGACTCGCCATCTTCTTTGGCGGTTGCCGTAAGAGGGGTTGGCTCATCACGGATCGTCGTCGAGAACAACGTATTTAACAACTTCTCATGCGCTGGCGTGTTTTTTGATTTCGCTGCTGATTGTCAAATTCTTAACAATAAGATCACCGGCCCTGGGACTCCAATACTTACCCCAGTTATATCTGGAGCTTGTTATGGAGTTGTTGCTGACGGCGACAGAATGCTGGTTAGTGGAAACATTATTAGCAATGTTGCCCTTGGCATCGTTACTGGTGACAACAAGCAAATAATAACATTAACATATAATCAGATATATGGAGTTGTCGGGCAGCATGGTATTTATTGCGGGTCTGGTCTGTACAACCTGAACATTCTCGGAAACAATATTTATGATATTAGGTTAATCGGCATCAAAGTTCAGAACTTCGACACACCAGCCAGGCACGCAGAAAACATAGTTGTTTCTTCTAATACTGTAATGAACACCGGATCGCAAGGAATTGCCGTTCTTAGTACTTCCGCACCAGCAACATACAAGCTGCGTAATGTCACGATAATCGGAAACTCAATCAGGAATGCCGGAGAAGACGGCATAAACATTAGCGATATCGTTGTTGGCGTTGTCACTGGAAACACCATTTATAACGCCACTCGCGAAGGCATAACCATGGTTAGCCTTAACCGCGTGACGATTGCCAATAACGTTATCCAGGAGGCGGCCAGAAATGGTATCAGGGAATCCGCCGCGTGTACTGAGTGCGTGCTACGCGGGAACACGATAAAGGATTGTTCCAGCGCCCTGGCGGTAGGCGAAAAAAATGGCATCCTGTTGCAGTTGGGCGACAATTTCACCGTTCAAGACAACGTGATCATAGATACCGCCTCCAAGATGCAATATGGACTGTTCATCTCTGGAGGGTCGCAGACAACTCATACTGTTACCGGGAACATTTGCCGGGGTATGACTGATAGAGGTGCTAGATTTAAATCTCCGGTCGAGTCGTTGCGCACGCTATCCGGTAACTTTTTCTCTGGCGCCTTGGGCAGCACTCAAAACCAGCCAACTACTGAGCAGCACGGTATCCATGGTAGGCATTTTTTCGGGACGGCCCTACCGACTACCGGCACATACGAGCTTGGCGATGTTTTCGAGATATTGAATGCAGTGCCACTCGGGTTCGGGCTTGCCGTTAACACAGCGGCTGGCACGCCCGGGACCTGGGCTCCTTTCGGGCACATACCAAAAGTTGTGACGGCGACCTACGATCCTCCATCGATTGCCAATGGCGCCAGTGTCACCACAACCGCAGCCGTTACCGGAGCAGCGGTTGGTGATATGGTATCCGTATCATTCTCCAATAGCTTGGCGGGCCTGACCCTGACCGGCTATATAAACGCCGCAGGTTCGGCAACTGCCGTATTCTCAAATACTACCGGTGCCGCCGTAGACCTTGCGTCCGGCACCTTGAAATTTTCCGTCATCAGGGTTAGCTGATGCGCAGCGCTATAGCTGTATACTCTTCATATTTGGAGGAATGATATGCAAGATTTCGGGACAAAGGCAGACGATACGGCAGGCCCTAGCGGACAGTTGTCGGCGGCGGAATTCAATAACCTGGCTACCGAGCTTGAAACCGCCGTGCTCAGTTCCGGGCAAGCCTTAAATGGCGGCAGCACCAATCAGCTTGCCTCCAGCGAGTTCATTGCCGGCGTAAAGGCCGATGGCTTCCAGGATAGCGGAGTGGCTAACGTGTATGTTGCCACTCCAATCTCTGGAAGTTCAGGCGTGGTATTGCCGACGACTTATGCTCCGCTCAATGGAGCCAGAATCTCTTTCGTGCCGGCGAATACCAACAGTGGTGCTTCAACTCTGAATATCGGCCAGACTACGGGGACCCTTATTGGTTCAAAAGCCATACGGACCCAGACTGACGTAGCAATTCCGGCAGGCGCAATCAGCGCCGGACGGCAGATTGATCTTCGGTACAACTCGGCATTTGATTCCGGCGCCGGGGCCTGGGTGCTTCTTCCGTGGGCGTTCTCTCCTGTAGCATCCCATGGTTTTGCAGTGTTCACATCGAGCGGGACATGGACCGTTCCGGCTGGCGTTGTTGAGGCCTTCGTCGAGGTGTATGGGGGCGGTGGGGGCGGTGCAAGAATGACCACGGCACCCG